>Ga0247722_10000051_pt1 | contig 73437 bp, 68 predicted proteins | sample MSEWelMarce3H_FC_FD_189094 | JGI IMG/M metagenome (GOLD analysis project Ga0247722, IMG submission 189094) | Subsurface sediment microbial communities from gas well in West Virginia, United States - MSEEL Well Study Marcellus 3H_FC | ecosystem: Environmental > Terrestrial > Deep subsurface >...
GCTAGAAACCGTTCCGCATCGCTTACTGTGCAATAGTCACCCCCATAAATTGCGCTAATTCCTTGCGCATTAAGCCTTTGCCTTGCAAGTAAATAGATATCAACCAGCCATTTTCTATGTGTGGCTGTGGCGTGAAATGCTGCACTGGCGGCTGGGTTTTGTGCGGTAAATGCGGCTTTTACTTCATCGCCTACCTCAAAAGCACTTGGCCCAATCGCAGGGCCTAGCCACGCCATTAGGGTTTCTGGCGCTACATCCATTTGGGCAATCGTTGCTTCAATCACGCCATTACAGAGGCCACGCCAGCCTGCATGGGCCGCGCCGACGACGGTTCCGGCTTGATTACACAGCAAAACAGGCAAGCAATCCGCAGTCATAATGGCGCAAACGGCAGAGGTAACGTGTGACACGCTGGCATCGGCTTCGGTATTTTGGGCGGCCGTTGCTGCGTTAACTACGTGCACGCCGTGTACCTGTGTAAGCCAGAGTGGATCAGCAGGTAGGTAGTGACGAACGATGGCGCGGTTTTGCTCAACAGCTTTTGGGCAATCATCAACATGATTGCCCAAATTAAGACTGGCCCACGGCGCATCACTGACGCCACCGTGACGGCTGGTTGAAATGGCCTGCACCGTTGCTGGTGCAGGCCAATCAGGCCTGATCCACATTGGGGGAAGGGGCTTATTCACGGACATACATGACTTCGCAGTCACTATCGTCAACATCCCAATCGTCTTCCCAATCCTCTTCTAGCATGCCGGCGTCTAGGCGCAAGACATTGATTAGCATTTCCATATCTTCAGGAAGAGCGGCTTTCCAAGTCATGGTTTTGCCTGTTTCTGGGTGAATCAGAGACAGTTTTCTAGCATGTAGCGCCTGACGTGCAAATTCACTCAGCGCAATACTGACTTCAGGTGAGTGTATTCTTGGCTTGCCGCCGTAGATTGGATCTGCAGCGAGTGGATGGTTTAAATGCGCCATATGCACTCGAATTTGATGCGTGCGGCCGGTTTCTAGCTGACATTCAATCAAAGTATGTGCGGTAAAGCGCTCATGCACCTTGTAATGCGTAACGGCATGCTTACCCGAATGCACTACGGCCATCTTAATTCTTTCTTTAGGATGGCGGCCAATTGGGGCATCTACTTTACCATCTGCGCCAAATAAACCTTGGGCAACAGCGGTGTAATGGCGCTTAACTGTACGAGCTTGTAATTGTTGCACCAAGCTGTTTTGTGCTTTTAAGTTGCGTGCAATCACCATTAGCCCACTGGTATCCTTGTCCAGTCGGTGTACGATGCCAGCGCGGGGAATAGTTTTAAGCTCTGGGTAGCGATAAAGTAAGCCATTCAGTACAGTACCAGTCCAGTTGCCTGTGCCTGGATGTACAACTAAGCCTGGTGCTTTATTTAGCACAAGTAAGGTAGCATCTTCGTAAATAATATCCAGCTCGATATCTTCAGGCTGAAAAGCACTTTCGTCTGGTTCGGGTTGGGGTAAGACACTAATCGTTTCACTGCCCCATAGTTTTGTTTTGGGGACGGCTGGATTGCCGTTAAGAAAGACTAAGCCGTCTTTAATCCATGTGGAGAGTCGGTTACGGGAAAACTCGGGCAGCATCTTGGCTAAAGCAGCGTCCAAGCGCTCCCCTGCCAAATCGGATGGCACGGTCAGGACACGCGCCTGCTCGAAGTCGTTATAATCGTTTAATTCGTTTTCGGAATGCATCATGAATAAGATTCTACCGCGATTCATCGTCTCTGCAGTATTTGCCGGATTATTGGCGGGCTGCGCATCCACTCCAGAAGAGCAGGATGAAACTCGTGGCTGGACTGCGGAGAAGATTTTTGCTGAGGCAAAATCAGAGCAAGAAAGCCGCAGTTATGATCGATCCAATAAGTTATTCGAAAAGCTAGAAGCGCGCTTTCCTTATGGGCGGCACGCACAGCAAGCACAAATAGAGACTGCTTATAATCACTATAAAAACCAAGAGCCTTTGCTGGCTTTTGCCGCAATCGATCGCTTTATTAAGCAATACCCAGCGCATCCAAATATTGATTACGCCTACTATTTAAAGGGCTTGGTCAATTTTAATGAGGCACAAGGTTTCTTATCTAGCGTGGTAAAACAGGATATGTCTGAGCGCGATCCTAAGGCTGCTCGCGAATCCTACGATACCTTCCGCCAGCTGGTTACGCGTTACCCAGAAAGCAAATACGCTGCCGATGCTACGGTGCGTATGGGCTACTTAGTTGGGGCATTAGCTAACTTAGAATTACACGTAGCTAAGTATTACTACAATCGTGGTGCATTCTTAGCGGCGGCTAATCGTGGTAAATATTTACTAGAAACCTATTCGAACACTAAGCAAGTTGAGCCTGCTTTAGGCATTATGGCTTTGTCTTACGATAAGCTAGGTTTGATCCCACTGCGTGATGATGTAAAAAAAGTATTGCTTAAAAATTACCCAGAAACCACAGTATTGGATGAGAGCAGCTTATTCACTGATTCTGACTGGTGGAAGCCTTGGTAAGGAGTATTTAATTTATTTTCGAAAGAGGGGTTTACAGGCTTAATTTTGCTATGTAATATTCGCATCTCTTTCGGGGGGTATAGCTCAGTTGGTAGAGCGCTTGCATGGCATGCAAGAGGTCAGCGGTTCGATTCCGCTTACCTCCACCAGAATTAAATGAGTCATAGTTGTTATCTAAACTGTAACTTATTAAATAGAGTTTTAGATTGATCCCATCGTCTAGAGGCCTAGGACACTGCCCTTTCACGGCGGCGACCGGGGTTCGAATCCCCGTGGGATCGCCATCTAATATTAGTTTTACCGTGCGGCTGTAGCTCAGTTGGATAGAGTATCTGGCTACGAACCAGAGGGTCAGGAGTTCGAATCTCTTCAGCCGCACCAATCAGTTTTAAATGCTACTCAGTTTATAAGAGTTAGCTTAAAAGTATGATCCCATAGTTTAGCGGTTAGAACACTGCCCTTTCACGGCGGCGGCCGGGGTTCGATTCCCCGTGGGATCGCCAATTTAAAAAACCTGCCCATGTGGCAGGTTTTTTTTCGTCCGCACCATTCCAACCATCCCCGTGTAAAATTCTGAGGGGAATCTTTTTCTAGGAATTTAATCAATATGGCAGCTTTGGGGCGTTTTCTCTCGGTAGAAGGCATTGATGGCGCGGGGAAAAGCACGCAACTAGCCTGGATTGCACAGTGGCTAATGCAGCAGGGTGTGGCTTTTGTGCAAACACGTGAGCCAGGCGGAACGGCTTTGGGCGAAAAGCTACGAGATTTGCTGCTCAGCGAGCCTATGCATCTGGAAACCGAAACCTTACTGATGTTTGCAGGCCGTCGAGAGCATCTAGAGCAAGTGATTAAGCCTGCATTGGCGCGGGGGGAGTGGGTGCTATGTGATCGCTTTAGTGATGCCAGCTACGCTTACCAAGGTGGTGGAAGAGGTTTGCCGCGTGAGAAATTTATTACGCTTGAAGAATGGGTACAAGGTGTGGCCCCCAATAAGATTCAACCTGATTTAACCCTGATTTTTGATGTACCCTTGTCGGTTAGCCAAGAGCGGATGGCGGGGGGGCGTACTTTGGATCGGTTTGAGCGTGAAGCTGCTGATTTTCATGCCAGAGTGCGGGCTGCTTATCTAGAAAGAGCGTCCAGTGAGCCGCAACGCATTCGCGTGATCAATGCCAATCGTTCTTTGGAAGAAATTCAGCAAGAATTAGTTGAGATATTAAGCGCTATCCTTTAAGAGCACCTAGATGAAAACACTTTACCCTTGGCAAGCCGCAGCTTGGTCGCAATTGATGCGCGAGATGGATAGACTGCCACATGCCATGCTGATTACCGGTGAACAAGGCATTGGGAAAAGACGTTTTGCAGAATACTTAGCCCAGTTTCTACTTTGCGAAGACGAAGCTAAAACCACGGCACCTTGTGGTATGTGTGATGGATGCCGCTGGTATATGGCGGGAAATCATCCCGATTATCGCGTGCTTTCGCCAGAAGACAAGGAGAGCGATGCGAGCGAAGAAGGCAAGCCTAAGCGTAAATCGCAGGTGATTGGTGTAGATGACATCCGAGATTTGGCTGATTTTGTTAACTTAACTGCACACCGCAAAGGCATCCGTGTCACCGTGGTTTATCCGGCTGAAACGCTGAATGTGGCCGCGGCGAATGCCTTTTTAAAAACACTAGAAGAGCCGCCATCAGGCGCGATGTTTATTCTGGTATCAAATCACTGGCGGCGTTTATTGCCGACGATCCGCAGCCGTTGTCGCGTGTTTCCAATGGCTACGCCAGAACATGTAACGGCGGCGGCATGGTTGGCGCAGCAGCAGGTGGTCAATCCTGTACTGCATTTGGCGCATACGGGCGGCGCGCCCTTGGCAGCTTTAGAAGATGCAACTGCCGAATGGTTGCCTAATCGCAAAGCATTTTTGGCGCATATTGCCAATCCAGCAGTTTTAGATGTGCTGGCTGTGGCTAGCGAGCTAGAAAAGGCTAAACTAGAGATGTCTCTAGTGGTGGGCTGGTTGCAAAAATGGGTCCATGATTTAATCAATATCAAGATGACGGGAAAACTTCGCTATTATCCAGATTGGGAGAGCGATTTACAGCGCTTAGCAGCGCAATCCCCCGTCTTTTTTCATTATACCGATCGTCTTAATGAGGCGATGCGCCTAGCGCACCACCCTTTAAATCAGCGATTAGTATTTGAGTCTTTGCTTTTTGCCTATCTGGATGCATTGCGTAGTAGTAAGGGGAAAAAATGAGTGAACCAATTAAGGCCCCATTATCGCGGCCTGGCGTATTGTCGCTAAATATTAAAGAAAAAGCTGCTCTGTATGCTTCGTACATGCCTTTTTTAACAGGCGGCGGTATTTTTATTCCAACCAATAAAGCATATGTATTAGGCGATGAAGTGTTTATGTTGCTTTCGCTGTTGGATGATCCCGCCAAAATTGCCGTTTCGGGCAATGTGGTGTGGATTACCCCACAGGGTGCCAATAATAATCATCAGCAGGGAATTGGGGTTAAATTCTCGGCGAATGAAGCGGGCAATCAAGCTAAAACCAAGATTGAAGGCTTGTTGGGCGGCTATTTGCAATCGGCTCGCACCACGCACACCATGTAGGGAATCTCGAAAAACCTATCTTTCGCCATAATACGGCGTTGCGCATTAAAAAATCTTCTTACATATCAAACATATGCAACGTCGATTTTTTAACACGCGCCTAGTCTTATTTTGAAGGATAGGCTTTTCGAAGCACCTTGTTGTTTTCCTGAATTTGCCTCTTTGAAGCCCTATGTTTATTGATTCGCACTGCCATATTAATTTCCCCGATCTTGCTGCCAATATCGACCCGCTGCTTGCCAATATGGCAGAAAACAAAGTGACGCACGCGCTTTGCGTTGCAGTGAATTTGCCTGAGCTGCCCTCTGTGTTGGCCTTGGCGGAAGCGCATGCCAATATCTTTGCTTCGGTAGGCGTGCATCCTGATTACGAAGATACACCAGAGCCAAACGTAGAACAGTTGGTAGAGCTAGCTAAGCACCCTAGAGTGGTTGCTATTGGCGAAACGGGGCTTGATTACTATCGCTTACAAGGCGATTTGGAATGGCAAAGAGAGCGCTTTAGAGTACATATCCGCGCTGCCAAGCAGGCAGGCTTGCCGCTGATTATCCATACTCGTTCATCCGCAGTAGACACTATTCGCATCTTAAAAGAAGAGGGCGCGGATGAAGTTGGTGGGGTATTGCACTGCTTTACCGAGACTTGGGAAATGGCGCAGGCGGCGATGGAGCTAGGGTTTTATATCTCAATCTCTGGCATTGTTACTTTCAAGAAAGCTATTGAGTTGCAAGAAGTGGCTCGGCTTGTGCCGTTGGATAGGCTGCTAATCGAAACCGATTCGCCTTATTTAGCACCGGTGCCATATCGTGGTAAACAGAACCAACCCGCTTGGGTTAGACATGTAGGTGAATCGATAGCAGATTTACGCGGAATTAGCGTTAATCAAATTGCAGATGCCACGACAGCTAACTTCTTTAAGCTATTTGCAAGGGCGCAAAAATGAAAGTAGAGGTGCTAATTTTGGGCGTGGGTTCTAGCGGTGGTTCACCAGCGCTAGGCTGCTCTTGCCCAACCTGCACCTCTAGCGATTCTAAAAATAGCCGTAGTCGCGCATCATCGGTACTGCGGGTTGGGGGCAAAACATTTCTTATAGATACTGGCCCCGATTTACGTTATCAAGCCCTGCGTGAGCAATTACTGCGCGTGGATGCGGTGCTTTATACCCATCCGCATGCCGATCACCTTAATGGGATCGACGATTTACGCGCATTTTGCTGGCTGCAAAAAGCGCCTATTCCTGTATTTGGCAATGAATTTATGCTTGAGCATATTCGCCAGCGTTTCCCTTACACGTTATTTCCGCCAAATAATTTTTGGGATAAGCCGGTATTAACGCTACATCCTGTTGGCGATAGCACCTTTGAATTTGCTGGGATTGCCATCGAGCCTATTCCGCTGATGCACGGAAAATGGCCGATTCTTGGCTACCGCATCGGCAAAGTAGCCTATTTAACCGATGTATCAGAAATCCCCGCAGAGAGCCTTGCTAAGCTTCAGGGCTTAGATATTGTGCTACTCGATTGCCTACGTCGTGTGCCACATCCTACGCATTTTTCCGTAGATCAAGCCATTGCAGCGGCCAAGCAAATAGGGGCCAAGCAAACCGTGATGATTCATATGACGCACGAGCTGGAATATCACGTGCTCTCGCAAGAATTACCAGCCGGCATGGTGGTGGGCTTTGATGGAATGTGCTTAGTGAGCGAGGTAAATAGCAGCCTTTAGCTGCCTTGAGTAATGTGCTGATATGACTCTGCTTCTATACGATGTTTTTTAGTAAATTTTCTTTTTATTTGGCCCGTAGCGACGGGCTTTTTTTTCGCCTTTTGCTCTGTATTACTCTGCGCTTCCAATCCGGTAGTCTCGGTATTTTTATCGACTAGGTATGTATTAAATTTAAGCAAGCTAGAGAAAAATACCTAGATTTCAGCTATGGTTTAGCTGGTAATACTTATTTATTTTGAAAAAATATGAAGGCTTTATTAATAAATATCTTATGAGAAATTTACTAATTATCTTGTTATTTTTTGCCTCATACTTACATGATGTCATGGCTGCAGAACAAGTGACGCTGCAATTAAAGTGGAAGCATGCGTTTCAGTTTGCAGGCTATTACGTTGCCAAACAGCAGGGTTATTATCAGCAAGCAGGATTAGATGTCCAGATTAAAGAAGCTGAGGCCAGCACTAATGTGCTGGATGAGGTGTTGGCGGGTAAGGCGAATTTTGGAGTGGGTACCAGTAGCTTGCTGCTGGCAAGAAAAGCGGGTAAGCCTGTGGTTGTTTTAGCGGCTATTTTTCAGCATTCTTCCTCTGTATTGATTACTCCTGATAAAGGTACAACACAAAGTATTCAAGATCTAAATAATAAACACATTATGGTGGAGTCACTTTCCTCTGAAATTTTTGCTTATCTAAAGCGTGAAGGTATTGCATTGAATCATCTGCAGATCGTTCCGCACAGTTTTAAAACGGATGAACTGTTAGCCGCTAAGGTGGATGCAATCACTGCATATACCATTTATGAGCCTTTTCTATTGGATAATGTGGGCTTTCGTTATCGAATATATAGTCCTCGTACTGCAGGTATTGATTTCTATGGTGATAATCTATTTACTTCTGAAGCAGAAATTGAGCAGTACCCAGATCGGGTAAAGGCGTTTCGAGCCGCTAGTTTACGGGGGTGGGAATATGCGATGGCTCATCCCGATGAAACGATTCAACTCATCTTGAATACATACCCACAGCAGCGCTCAAAAGAGCACTATCAGTATGAATTTAGTCAAATGCTTGCATTAATGCGTAGTGATCTAATCACCATTGGTTATATGAATGCTGTCCGATGGCGGCATATTGCAGACACTTATGCAGAAATTGGTATGTTGCCAGTTAATTTTCCTTTGGATGGGTTTTTATATGATCCCAATCCTAAAGTTGATTTAACCTGGATATATACCGTTCTCGCTGCTGTATTTGCTCTACTGGGCACGGTTGGCGTAATTGCACTGCATATTTATAGGCTTAATCAACGTTTGGCTGTGAGTCTTGCCGAAGTAAAACAGGCTGAGCAGCGTTTAAAAGTGTTTTCAACCGCCATTGAGCAAAGCCCAATGGCGGTATTGATTGCTGGGCCTGATAATATCATTCAATATGTAAACCCAAAATTTACGCAAGAAACGGGATACTCTTTCAATGAAGTGCTAGGGAAACCCAGTAATATATTGCAGGCCGATATGGTGGATTACGTAATATTTAAGCGAATGTGGAAGCAACTGCAGCAAGGAGTCTTATGGAGTGGCGAATTAAATATTCGCCATAAAACGGGTGAAACTTCTTGTGCAGAAGCCCATATTGCGCCAGTCAAAGATTGTGATGGCCAAACAACCCATTATATTGCGGTATTGCAGGATATAAATGAGCGAAAGCAAATTCATACTAAGCTTGCTCACGCCGCACATTACGATATGCTCACTAGCTTGCCCAATCGATCATTGTTATTTGAGCGGATTAGTCAATGGCTATTGGCGGCTAAACGTAATAATAGCAAATTAGCTTTGATGTTTATTGATTTGGATAAATTTAAACCTATTAATGATAAGTATGGCCATGCGGTGGGTGATTTTCTTCTGCAAGAAACAGCCAAAAGAATGGTCGCCTGCCTGAGAGATTCAGACAGCGTTGGCCGAGTGGGAGGAGATGAGTTTGTTGTGCTATTGCCTGAAATAGCAAGCGATAACGACGCTTATTCGGTTGCAGAGAAAATCCGCATAGCTTTGAATCAACCTTTTAATATGGCAAATAAGCAACTCGATATTTCATCTTGTATCGGTATTGCTATTTATCCTGAGCATGGCGAAGAATTAGCCGAGTTGATTAAAAATGCGGATTTGGCCATGTATCAAGCGAAAGAGTTAGGGGGTAATAAGGTTAGTGTTTTTACTACACCCACTTGAAAGCTATCATGTACAATTTTATTGTGCTTGCTTAACCTCTTGAATGCCATCTTTAGCTGCATAGTGCTTATGTATTACTATCAATTTGTTTTTTATTAATTTAATGAAGTTAAAAATAAATTGGCCAAATATTTTTTAGGATAGAAAAAAATAGCAGTATTTCTTTATCCGGGCTATATTTTCTTTGAAATCGCCGCTACGGTTGAATTGCTCCCTCAATATCTTGCAGCTATTTTTGCATAAACTCGTGTATTGCGCAGCGTGCCATCCGGATCTTTCCGTTCGTTTTTTAGCAATCCTTCAAGCTGAACCCCAGATTTTTCTGCTACGCGCCAGCTGGCGGTATTTAAATCGTCAGAAAATATTTCTAAGCGTTTGGCGTTTAAATACTTAAAAGCGAATTCGCTAATGGCGTTGACGGCTTCGGTGATTAAGCCGTGGCCGTGGAGTGAAGTTCGGCACCAATAGCCAATTTCAAATTTTTGGGTATCCCAGTCCATTCTTGTTAATCCTGATGCACCAATAAACTGCCCCGTTTCTTTTAAAAATAGCAACATGGTTAAATTAGTTCGATCAATAAATTCGGCTTGGCTTTTTCGGCAGTATATTTCTGCATCAGCGGGGTCTAATTCGTGCATGGCCCAAGGCTAAGAGGCGGGATAGCGGCGCAGCTCTGTAATTGATTCTAACTTGGCTTGGTGCATAGCTACGCCATCGCCTGCACGTGGGCTGCGAATAATAAGCCGTTTTGATTCAAAGTGATCGGGAAAATCAAGCAGGATGGGCTTGATTGTCATGGTATTTACGCAGTGCATAAAGAATAAATATTGAGCATTTAAATTAAATACTCAATGCCTGTAAAAATTCATCTGAATCAAAGCCATCTTTCATTTGGTGGCCGCGCACAATCAGAAATGGCGTACCGATTGCACCGTAGCTATTAAATTCTTGTTGGCAGTGCTCTTCAATGCTCATATTGCATTCGGTAAAGGCAAAGTTGTTTTGCTTGAGCCAATATTAAGCTTCCACACAATAAACGCACTCTGTGGTGGAATACATTACCACTTCATTTGGTTTGACCGTACTGGATAATTGATTAATTTGTTGGCTGCTATAGCTGTCACTGGATTGGCTGGGGCGCTGATAATGCCTCCAAGCGGCAGAGAGTGCGCCAATTAGGATAATGAGGGTAATAATACGGCCCATTTGTTTTCCTTTGGCGGCTGGTCAGTAATATGTGAGTGCCATATTACGGTGTTTTTTCATTATCTTGCAAATGATGTTATGAATAGCAGGGCAGAGGTGGGGTTAGGTATTTGTGATCTAAATACGGAGTGCAGTGTAGATATTAAAGGCTGTTTAGCAAAGATGAAACCCACAGATTGCTTGGGCTTCTATCGCAAAATATATTGGGTTTCGTCTACGCTATTGATGTGCAGATTTTATATCATCTGCATACTGCTTAGTCCACGATGATAGGTAGCTTGGGGTGGCTATCTAGCTTGATTTGTAGTGGGCTATTTGCGGTCTCAAGCTCGCTGAGTAGTTTTTGTTCTGCCGGATTAGGTGCTCCTAGCCATTGAGCTGGACCATTTTCAGTTTGGTAGTGAGCCACTGCGCGTTTTTGCGCTGGTGCGTAAAGTACATGGACGGAATGCCCACAGTTATGTGGTTCGCAAACCGATCCTGCTAGGTAGTGTATTTGTCCTAAGACAATAGGGATCATCGGGGTGGAAGTCCCTTTACCTAGCCAACGCGGTGGCTTTATTTTGGATGTGGTAAAGGCAAGATTGAGCTGCTGGCGTAGTGTTTTATCTGCAAGATAAACGTCATAAAAATAGGCGCATTGTGTGCTGTCTATGCAGGCTATGGCCTTTGCACTGCTCCCGTTTTTAGCCTGTGCATTCAGCGGCAAAAAGAGTGCCGTAATGAGGCTGGCGCAGATTGAAACTTGCTTAATCCGTTGCATGATTTTCCGCTGTGACGGTCTATGCGGGCCATTGAATCATGGGCTGCATAGACCGTGTATTGATTTATGGGATGACTGTGGTGAATAAATAGACGGCAAAAATAACTAAGAGCACCACGCCTTGTAATACGGTGGTTTTACCGGTTTTTAGCGATAGCATCGTGATAAAGAGCGATAGCATCAGTAGCACGGATGACTTGATATCTAGGCCTAGGGTTAAGGTTAGGCCGCTGCTAAGTGAAAGTACGGCAACGGTTGGAATTGTTAAACCGATACTGGCTAGCGCAGAGCCTAGGGCTAAGTTTAAGCTGGTTTGCAGGCGGTTCGCACGCGCAGCATGGAAGGCTGCAATTGCTTCTGGCAAGAGCACTACAGCAGCAATAATAACGCCAACCACGGCCTTAGGCGCCCCCATATTGGCAACACCTAACTCAATACTGGGTGCAAGTGCTTTGGCTAAAAGCACAACGGCGGCAAGGCAAACTAAGAGTAAAAAAGCGCTGATTGAGGTGGTGCTAAGCGTAGGCGGCTCGGCATGAATTTCTTCGTCCTCAATCGCATGGTTAGGTAAAAAATAATCACGGTGGCGCACGGTTTGCACTAGCACAAAGGTGCCGTACAGCACTAAGGTGACTACGGCAATAAAGATCAGCTGGCTGGATGTATACACAGGGCCAGGCGCACTGGTGGTGTAGTTAGGCAAAATCAGGGTGAGCACAGCAATGGCCGCCAAGGTGGTGAGCGATGCGCTGGCACCATCTAAGCTAAAGCTTTGCTCTTTGTAGCGTAAACCGCCCACCAATAAGCACATACCGACTATTCCATTCAGAATAATCATCACTGCAGCAAAAACGGTATCTCTAGCCAAAGCCGTGGTTTCTGGCCCACCAGCTATCATTAATGAAACAATCAAAGCCACTTCAATAATCGTAACGGCTACAGCCAGCACCAAGGTGCCATAAGGCTCGCCAACTCGATGGGCAATGACTTCGGCATGGTGTACAGCAGCTAATACGCCGCCAAACAAGGCCAAGGTTAATAAGCCAAGGTAGACGCTGCCCAAGCTTTGCAAAGGGGTGAGGTAGAGTAGCCAAGCGATAATGGGGGCGGCAATTGTCCAGATAGGGAGTGTTACTTTCATTGTGGCGCCAGAGAAAAAAGATTCAACATAATATGCTCCAGTGTGAGGACAGTGATTTATCGCGAGTTTGGCAATATACGTACAGATATGCCGCATTGAACACAGAGCATCATAGCTCTGTACACAGTGAAAACAGACCAAGATGCAGCAAAGGAAAGCGCTTAGTTTTATATGAGATGATTTGCTAGTTTGTGCAAATCAGACGCTATTGCTTACATTGGGAATGTGTATTGCAGGGTGAATGCCATATTAATATATGGAGAATAACGCAAACAACTGTGCATTAATTTGAGTAGCTGGGCAATAAAAAGTTCACTAGCGCAGTTTTTTTGTAAATGATGGTCTGGATTGTGGCGAGTGTTGAGAGCCGCTGGCGAATAAGTGCTGCAATGGGCGTATTCAATTAACAATAAATGCCATATAAAAACCGCCTTGATCATAGCGTGGTTCTTATATGGCAAGAGCGAATAGCGAGAAGCTTTACTAAATTATGATTGCTTACGGCGGCGTGCAATCCATAAGCCGGTTAAGCCTAGGCCGATCAGAGCATATGTTTCTGGCTCTGGGACTGGCGTACTTATATTAATGTTATCAAATTGGCTGTTAGAGCCTACCCAAGAGACTTTGGTGATATTATTTTTATTAAAAACAAAGGTTTGCAGACCCTTGAGTCGATCAAGAATGACGGTTTCAAACGATGTGCTCTGCCCATTAAAAAAGCTGAATTGAATAGAGGCTGAATCCCCTTGATTAAACACATCGCCAATGTCAATGGATTTAAAATTAAAGAATGATTTATTAGCTTGCTCAAGACTGGTTTTGCTACCGCTGTAGTTTACAAAGACGGCAGCGTGGCCTTTATCGGCCTGAAACTCATCGTTTTTACCCCAAATCCCTAGACGATCACTGCCTTGGCTGTCATTTTTAATGACAAAGCCATTGGTTTTGATGCTATTGAAAGTTTGAAAAGTATCGTTGTGAGCTAAATGATTGAAATCGATCACGGTGGCATTTGCAAAAGTACTTAAAGCGAAAATAGCACTAGAGAACAATAGTTTTGTGTGCAGCATGAACTTTTCCTATAGATAGAAAATCACTGAATCCAAGTATTTTCTGTCTTGTTCCTTGCTGGTGTCAAAACATATGTTTCATTTGTTGTAAGTTTGGTGTTTGTTTGATTTGGATTGCTCAGCAGCTACCCACGCAGCTGATGAGTTTTATCTTTGTGCGCAGAGGGGGGAGTGATCGATAAGTGTTGGCTGCTATTGTTTAGCAACAACAATACAGACCCTTCGGCTCGCTATGTTGTGTTTTATGCTCGTTATGGTTTGTATTGGGTTGATTATGGCTCTGTGTGTGTATCAAACATCAACAGATTCTAAGCGCACGATGAGCTGTCGGCTTAAGGTTGCGGCATTCGAGTGACGGCTACTATCTGGTAGACCCCACCAAATATCGTGCGTTTTTGCCAATGATATTGATCTGCGAGGCTGGCGTAATGACTAATTTCATTAGTCCATAACGCTTTGGCAAAGGGCTCTAGCTTGGCGTTTACCCACTTTAATATCCAGCGGATTGGTTGCCAGAGCGATGGGCGATGGTAATCAACAAACAATACTTTACCCCCATCAGGCATTACGCTGAGCATATGGTCAACGATGCTACGTTTTTTGTCATCAGGTACTTCATGTAATAAAAAGAAGCTGCAAATAAGATCAAAAGATTGCGCGCTTTGATAGGTGGCGGCGTCACTGCGGATTACTTTTGCCCATGGATATACCGCTAATTTGGCTTGTGCGTGCTCAATTTGTGCGGGGGTAATATCGCATAAATGAAATTCACCCTCCTGCCCTACTTTTTGAGCGACTTTACGTACAAGGTCGCCATAAACATGGGCTACTTGCCACACTTTCATACCTGGTTCAATTTCATTCAGATAGGCGCGCATCAGGCGCTGGTCATTCCCAAATAGCAGCACTTTAACCACCATATTATGGTCAAGTTGATTAACGCGTTTGGGGTTGACATAGGCCCAGTCGTAAACCTCGGTCATATAACCAGGAACCCCTTCGTAGTAAGGGTCTGCAGGTAGTTTTGGGTGATTTTGTGTCATGGTGGCACGCTTTCTAGGGGATTTTTTTTAGCTTAATCTGAGGGGCGGCAGCATGCCTTGAGCTGGGCCAATATCTAGCTATTTAGGCTTAGGTGGGCCGCTTCTAGATGAGTATTGTCAAGAGAGTTGTATTTTTAATGGCGGATGAAACGTCAACAGACCTTAGCAGACTGTCGGACTTAGCATCAGTCAGCTGCAAAATCACCTGATCGGCCCATATTTCAATAGATTTTTGACCAATAACTCGTTATTGGCGCTGCAAATCCGGCAAAATCTGGTCTCGACCATGCGATTTTTCGCTTCGACCGTCTAAGTCCGACAGGCTGCTAGGGTTTATGAGGGGAGCGGCGATTTATCGGGGTTTAATTAATGGATAAGGTAGGAAGGGAGCGTGCTGGTTTGTGAGTAATTACTATTTATAAGCCTGCTGAGCACATATAAAAAACGGCGCTTAGAGCGCCGTTTGGGGCTACTGCTGCAGCACGGCATGCCGTGCCGCTGCTTAGTGGTGGCGACCGCCCGATCGTTTGATCGGGGCAAATAAGGCGGCTACTGGGGTGTTTTCATTGCTTAATGGCTGTTGATCGCCACGCGGCTTAGTTGGGGTACGCGGTGCTGCGCTGCGGGTATCGCTGCGCGCGCCACGATCGGCATAATTGCGCTCTTGCGGTGCACGGCCTTGTGGCTGATCACTGCCAGTGCGTGGATTGCTACGGCCATCTGCTGCTGGGCGCGTTGCCGATGGGCTGCGTGCTTCGCCACGTGGATTGTTATTGAAGCGACCTTCACCAGCAGGGCGTGGTGCTGCGGAAGAAGGCGTTTCACCGCGTGGATTATTATTGAAACGGCCTTCTGGGCTAGGGCGTGCGTCAGGATTGAAACGGCTAGTTGGGCGCGCTGCTGGGCGGCGGCTATCTTCGCCAGCACGTGGATTGCTACGTGGTGGACGCGGTGCATCACCCGCTGCCGCAGCTGGGGCAGTGTTTGTGCGATTGTGCCCACGTGGAGGACGGCCACTATTTGGGTTACGTGGATCACGATTGCTATTGCGCGCTGCACCATTGCGACCATTTAAAATCGGCTCGGCTTTGATGCTTGGGTCAACCGCAAAACCTTCTACGCTTTCGCGGGTGATATCGCGTTTGATCAGTCGTTCGATATCGTTTAATAGCTTGTGCTCATCGACACAAACCAAGGAAATCGCTTCACCTTCGGAGCCAGCACGGCCAGTGCGGCCAATACGGTGTACATAATCTTCGGCGACGTTAGGTAGCTCAAAGTTCACCACATGCGGCAATTCTTCGATATCAATACCGCGAGCGGCGATATCGGTAGCGCACAGCACTTGCAGCGTGCCAGATTTAAATTCGGCCAGCGCACGGGTACGGGCGGCTTGGCTCTTATTGCCGTGAATCGCCAGCGAGTTAATGCCATCTTTGCTTAGCTGTTCGGCTAAGCGATTAGCACCGTGTTTGGTGCGGGTAAACACCAAAACTTGGAACCAATTTTTTTCTTTAATCAGCTGGGTGAGTAGCTCACGTTTACGCTCACGATCAACAAAATAGACCTTTTGCGTAATCATTTCGGCGGTCGCGTTGCGGCGAGCCACTTCGATCAGCGCTGGGTTATCTAAGAGGCCATCAGCCAGTGTTTTGATTTCGTCAGAAAAAGTAGCCGAGAACAGCAAGTTTTGGCGTTTGGCTGGCAATAGAGCAAGCACTTTTTTGATATCACGGATAAACCCCATGTCGAGCATGCGGTCTGCTTCATCCAGAATCAAAATCTCAACAGCACTTAAATCAACGGTCTTTTGCGACATATGATCGAGCAGACGGCCTGGTGTGGCCACCAGAATATCGACCTGACCTTTCAGCTGTTTAATTTGTGGATTAATACTCACGCCACCAAACATCATCATGGATTTAAGCGGCAGGTATTTGCCATAGTCGCGCACGCTTTCTTCAACTTGAGCGGCCAATTCACGCGTAGGGGTAAGAATCAGTGCACGAATTTTTTTGCCAGTGGCAGGTTTTGTGCTGAGTAAATGCAGCAGCGGCAGCGTGAAGCCGGCTGTTTTACCCGTACCGGTTTGTGCGCCAGCAAGTAAATCACCACCGGATAGCACGGCAGGAATCGCCTGTTGCTGAATAGGGGTTGGTGTGGTGTAGCCAAGTTCAGTAACGGCACGGACGATATTGTCCGCAAGCCCTAGGGCGGAAAAACTCATTCAAACTCCAGAGGAGGTATCGGCCTGTCGCCAAGAGTGGCGCCAGTCAAAGGCAGATGGGGTAGGTGATCTTACAAATATGGCATCAAGATAGCTCACTCAGCAACTTTTTGCTGAGCCTTGCATGTAAAAAACATTGCGAGGTAAAGGATTTAAGCTTGATGGCGTATCTGGGTGGTGTAGCGCGGAGACTGGGTAACGCGCCCACGGCCTGATTATACCTGCGTACTTGCATTGGCGTGTGAAGCAATCATGAATTAGTGCAGATTACACAGCGCTTATTGTTTATTTGTAGGGGCACGGCATGTCGTGCCCATTGCCTATTAAGCGCCGATAAAACGCATTTTAAAGCTGCGGCCTTTGATATTTCCTAGGCTCAGGCTATTAAATGCTTTATCCGCTACGCGGCGATCAATCGCCACATAGGTCATAAACTCATACACATTAATTTTTCCGACCTGCTCTTTAGTCAGGCCCGCATCGCCAGTCAGAGCGCCAAGTAAATCGCCAGGGCGAAGTTTGTCTTTTTTGCCACCCATAATGCATAGCGTCACCATAGGGGCGCGTAGCGGGCCGCTGGCTTCGGCTTCTAGGGTGCTCAAATCAAACCAACGCACTGGGCCGCCTTGGTATTCTTCGATCAGGGTCACCCATTTTTTCTCGTTCGGGGCGCAAAGACTGAGGGCTAGGCCTTTATCGTGGCCACGGCCGGTACGACCAATGCGGTGGATATGTACTTCGGTGTCTTTAGATACGTCAACGTTAATCACCGCGCCTAGGCTTTGGATATCTAAACCCCGCGCGGCCACGTCGGTAGCAACCAGTACTGAGCAGCTTTGATTAGAAAACTGCACCAGAATCTCGTCGCGTTCGCGTTGCTCTAGCTCGCCGTAAAGCGCCAGGGCACTAAAACCTTGATCTCGGAGCTCGGCAGCAAGCTCTCGGCAGTGGATCTTGGTATTGCAGAAGGCCAGTGTCGAGACCGGTTTGTAGTGATTGAGTAACTGCGCCACGGCGGCGTTACGTTCCTCGTGTTCAACGAGGTAGAAGCGTTGTTCGATTTGACTATCAGCATGTTGTGCCTCTACTTTCACTTCGGCAGGCAGCTTTAGAAATTTAGCGCTGTCTTTACGAATGTTGTCGGGATAGGTGGCAGAAAACAGCAGGGTTTGGCGGCGCGTTGGGCAGGCACTAACAATACCGGCGATTTCATCGTAAAAGCCCATGTCGACCATGCGGTCGGCTTCGTCCAGTACTAGCGTTTGTACCGTGGATAAATCAATCGAGGCGCGGCCTAAATGGTCTCGGATACGGCCCGGTGTACCGACAATAATGTGCGCACCGTGTACTAGTGAGGCAATTTGTGGCCCCATTGGCGAGCCACCACATAGCGTCAGAATTTTAATATTGTCGGTAAAGCGCGCCAAACGGCGCAGCTCTTTAGAAACTTGATCGGCCAGCTCGCGGGTGGGGCAAATCACCAAGCCCTGAATGGCAAAGTAGCTAGGGTTAAGCTTATGCAACATGCCAATCCCAAACGCTGCCGTCTTGCCGCTACCGGTTTTAGCTTGGGCGATTAAATCGCGGCGCTCTAGAATCAGCGGCAGGCTGCGCGCTTGGATCTCGGTCATCTCAACGTAACCCAAGCTGTCCAAGTTTTGCAGCATGGCCGGCGAGAGAGGTAGATTGGCAAAAGATGTTGTATTCACAATGACTTATCTCGCAGACCAAAAGGGGCGGTAGTCTAGCAGGCGCAGCGCTTTAGAGCCAGCGCCTGCTAAATAACATGGTTTTTCAGCCATGTTATTAGATAGATAAATATTACGTTGCGATACCGTGGATAGGATGGGGTGGCGTTCCTAAGCCATTTTTGCATCATGCCGTGATTATTTGCTTGTCTTCAGCCTAGTAGGCCGAGTCAGTACTGAGTACCCTAAAATAGAGCGAGCCAGCCGTTGTGGTAGCCAGCGCTTGAGGGTTTCTGCTAAGTCATGAATGCAGAGGGGTTTACTTAAGAAATCGTCCATGCCTACTGCTTGGCAGCGGTTTTTATCTTCTTGGTAGGCATCTGCAGTGAGCGCGATAATGGGGATGCGTTTGCGTTTGAATTGTTGCTCCCAGCTACGGATTAGTAAGCTAGCCTCATAACCATCCATGATGGGCATTTGGCAATCCATTAAAATTAAATCATATTGGCTAGCACTTTTTATGGCATCGAGAGCTTCTTGCCCGTGTTGAGCCAGCCCCGTTTGATAGCCTAAACGATCCAGCATGGCTAACACCACGACTTGATTAATTGGGTTATCTTCAACCACTAAAATACGATGTATCTGTGGTGTCTTTTGTAGTGGAGGTAATGCTTGGTAATGGATGGGATGGTGCTTTTCTGAATCTGTTACTTCATCAATAGGAATCTGAAACCAGAATTGTGATCCCTTGCCTAATTGGCTTTTTACCCCGATTTCGCCCCCCATTAGCTGAATCAGACTGCGGCAAATGGCAAGGCCTAAGCCTGTGCCACCATAGCGGCGAGTGATGCTACCATCGCCTTGGCTAAAGGTTTGAAATAGCTTAGAGATTTGTAATTCATCAATTCCATCTCCGGTGTCTGCTACCGTAAACTTTAAGAAAGAGTTCTCTAATTGCTCGAGCTGTAGGGTGATGGTTCCTTTCGTCGTAAATTTAAGTGCATTGCTTAGTAAGTTGCTAATGACTTGTCTTAGGCGATAAGGATCACCCCAGCAGCTAAAATGACGTGGTACATCAAACGATAAAACTAACTGTAGATCTCGTTGATGGGCTGTTTCTCGGAATAAATTGACAACTTCTTGTACTAGCTCCGCAGGTTGGTAAATCAGCGATTCTAATGCCATTTTCCCCGCTTCTACTTTAGAAAAATCTAAAATTTCATTCAGCAAGGAAAGCAGATTATCGCCGGAGCGAAGGATAGTTTGTGCGTAATTTAGGCGTTCTGCCTCGCCTACTTTTTCTTGCATCAGTAGCTGTGCCATTCCTATTACGCCATTAAGTGGGGTACGGATTTCGTGGCTCATGGTGGCTAGAAACTGGCTCTTGGCTAGATTGGCGGATTCAGCCTGCTGTTTGGCTTCAATAAGTAGTATCTCTTGTTGCTTGCGTATGATCATTTCTTGCTGCAAAACAAGGGTTTTGTTTTCAACTTCAATCGTTACACGGCGGCGGTCTGCACTTAAAATTAAGGCGAGATTTCCGATGACGGCAGTGGCGGTCAGGATACAAAATAACAGCACTAAGGAAGCACTGATGGTTTTACCTCCTAAAGTATGAGTTGGTTTATGCAAGATCAGCTGCCATTGCCGATTTGCAAACTTGAATGGCTGCTGAAAATAAACGCCGGTAGGGTCGAGTTGGCTTGAGCCTATAAATGAGGGGAAGGGGCTATTAAAATTAGAGTAAACCACTTCAGCGTTCCCCTCGGTAAGATCAAGGATTGCCCATTGCACTTGCTTGTGTTGTTGCATCAGTTTAAGCCAGCTCCGAATATCAATAACACCGGATACAATGCTTTCTACTTCCCCCGTTGCAGATAAAACAGGAGCCATCATGAGTAAGCCACCAGGCCCTTTTAAATCATCACTAAGTAAGATTTTGGGGCTAATGGCTACTTGATGGCTTGTAATAACGGCCTTTGCTGTTTGAGCTCGGCGTGGCTCGGAGAGCAAATCTAATCCCAAGACTGAAGGGCTGGGTGGGCTGATCAGGGTTAAGGGTAAAACCCCTGTGGGATTGGGCTGCCAGTTGGCTAGACGGTGTATTTTTATATTATTTAAATTGAGGGTTTGTTGCAGCTGTTCATATTGGTGATCGTAGGGAGCATGGCGTAATAAGGGGGCCCAAGATAAAGTACGAAAGCTTGTAGAGGCTTGATAGCTTTGTTTTACAAAGGTAGAAAACTGCGGCAAGGATAATGGTTTAACCAGCTGGGCGAGGGTGGCCAAATTGCGCAGGGTTTGGGTGTTTACTGCATCTAATTTCTCAAAATCTTGGCTAATCGTGATTGCTTCGGTAGAAAACTGGCTTTGTATCTGTTTTATTTCACTGTTCCTGAGAAATAAATACACAAAGACAAAAGATGAGAAGGTGAGGAGAAGTGGTGTTACCACCATCCAGCGCCTATCCCTCCAAACTGGGCGTTTGTCGTAAAGAGCAATACAGAGCGGTGTAAAAATTAATATGCCCAGTGCATCCCCTAGCCACCAAGTAGATAAGTTTTGTGCAAGTAAACCTCCACTTAAATAGCCTTTAAAGAATAAGGCGGTATTGGCAATACTGCTGGCGATGGTGCCAGCCAAGAGCCCACAGCCACTAAATTGCAGAATACGTATAGGCTGATCCATTTCAAAGTGCGGATCAAATTTGCGTAGTAATCTGGCGCCAATCATGGCTTGTAAGACCGATGCAGCGGCAATAATAAGGGGTAAAATTCCCAGATCCCATTGCGGCCCTACGCTTGAATTAACGTACCAAGAGCCAATGAGTATGCTCGGCCAAATTTTGCGCCCATCAAATAGTAAGCAAGCAGCAAACGCTATCCCTGCTGCGGGCCAGATGGCCGTGGCATAGCCAGGAGGAAGTGATATCAGTAAACCAAGCTTGCCTGCCACTATGTAAGCTAAGGCTAGGAGCAGATTCGTTAACAACAGACGCACGTTTCATACCCCATTGATCTACTGCCAGACGGACATAGACGAAGAATAGATCAGCTGTACAGGTTAAAATTACATGTAAAGACAATATAGGTGTGAATTAAATGAGATGCTTTAGATGGTTATACTGATGCTACTGGACGTATATTGAGCTTGTAAGAAACTGCCAAGCGATTTTACCTTGTTACAAATCCCTTGCAGAAATTGTTTTAGGAATCCTATGAATCACAAAGCTCGGCGACCTACTTTGCAAGATGTTGCCGATAAAGTAGGTGCCTCCAAAATGACCGTTAGCCGCTATCTGCGTGAGCCGCAGCAAGTGGCGGTGGCAACGGCGCAGAAAATTGCACTGGCAATGGAGGAGCTGGGCTACATTCATAATCGTGTGCCTGATATGCTGGCGAATGCCAAAAGCCGTGCAATTGGTGTGTTACTACCTTCGATGTCAAATCAGGTTTTTTCTAGTGTAGTACGTGGTATTGAGTCGGTAACTGGGCCCGCTGGATTACATGCACTCTATGGTCATTATGGCTATACCATGGCGCGGGAAGAGCAGCAGATTGAGCAATTACTTTCGTTTAATGTCGATGGGCTGATTTTGTCTGAAACGCAGCATACTGATCGCACCTTAAGAATGTTGGAAATCGCCGCTATTCCCGTGGTAGAAATTATGGAGCTGCCTGAGCGGCCGATTGATTTGGCGGTTGGCTTAAATCATGCCGCCGCGGCGCAAGTGATGGTGAGTTTAATGCTGGCTAAAGGGCGCAAGCGGATTGCATATCTGGCGGCACGTTTAGACCATAGAACTCGCCAGCGTGAAGCAGGGTATTTAGCGGCACTGGCTAAGGCGGGTTTTGAGCCTATTCTGATTCACACCGATCAGCCTTCCTGCTTTACCTTAGGCGGGCAATTATTACGTGATGCGCTGCAAGTTGCGCCTGATTTGGATGGGGTGTTTTGCACCAATGATGATATTGCTGCGGGGGCGATGTTGGCCTGCCAAGCATTGGGGCTTCGTGTACCAGAGCAAATCAGCGTGGCAGGATTTAATGCCCTCGATATTGGCCTAGCCCTAGCACCACAGCTAGCCAGCGTAATTACCCCGCGTGAAGCGATTGGCCGGCTGGCTGCTGAGCGTTTAATTGGCAGGATAGAGGGCCGTCATTACCCTGACAAGGTGGTGGATTTAGCTTATGAAATTTTTCTAGGCCAAAGCTTGTAGGGGGGCGGATAGCCGCCCCTCTCTGTGTTTATGAGGACAATCTGCTAGTTAAAATAGTCCAACTCCAGTGCAGACTTTACTTCGCCCAAAGTTGCTGCGGCGATGGTGCGCGCATGCATCGTGCCTGCTTTTAAGATTTGCATAACATGGGCAGGATCTTTGGCTAGCTCAAGACGGCGCGTGCGGATCGGCGCGATCAACTCTTGCAGGCGTACCTCTAAATGCTGCTTGATCACTGAATCGGCCAAGCCACCCTTGCGGTATTTGGCTTTCAAATCGTCAATGAAACTAATATCAGGTTCAAAAGCATCAAGAAAGGTAAAGACGGCGTTGCCTTCAACTTGGCCTGGATCGTTAATTCTTAAGTGCTTCGCATCGGTGTACATGCTTTTAACGTATTGGCTAATTTCATCTGGGCTAGCCGATAAATGCAGCGCATTACCTTGAGATTTACTCATTTTGCTTTGGCCATCTGCGCCTGGTAGGCGGCCGGTTTGCGGGATAATCGCACGGGTTTCCAGCAGAATATCTTTACCCACTAGGGTATTAAAGCGGCGCACAATTTCATTGGTTTGCTCGATCATCGGCGCTTGATCTGCCCCCACTGGCACGGCGGTGGCTTTAAAGGCGGTAATGTCGGCCGCTTGGCTCACTGGGTAGCTTAAAAATCCTGCGGGAATATCACGCTGGAAGTTCTTTTGGCGAATTTCTTCTTTCACCGTAGGGTTGCGTTCTAAGCGCGCCACCGTTACCAAATTCATAAAGTAGTAAGTCAGCTCAGATAGCTCAGGCACTTGCGATTGAATAAAAATGGTGTTTTTAGCAGGATCAAGGCCAACTGCCAGGTAGTCAAGCGCGACTTCCAATACATTGCGATGTACTGCATCGTGATCGGTATCGGTGAGTGCTTGCGCATCGGCCAGCATTAAAAATTGGGTGTGTTTATCTTGAAATGCGAGGCGGTTTTGTAGTGAGCCAACAAAGTGGCCCAGATGCAATGGGCCAGTAGTACGGTCGCCAGTCAGAATAATATGCGAAGTCATGCTCTCGATCCTTGTGTGGATTTACGCCGCCGAGCCCATGGGGTGTGTAGAAACAACAATGCCGCCTGGACCGGCGGCATCGTTCAAATAAATGAGTCTAGGCCGCCAGTAACATATAGTGGCGGTAGCACCAGCTCGTTGGCTGGGAAATAAGGGGGCGTTGAAGTGCGTTCATGGGCTCTACTATTGCAGCTTTTAGACCGCTTGTCTATATTAGTAAGCTATTTATTGATAATTATTATCATTTACTGTGTGTGGTGATGACAAACTGGGCAGGCAGGATCTTGTTTGTAGCGCATTTCACGCCAAGCCATATTCCGAGCATCTAATAGCTGTAAGCGCCCAATCAGCGGCGTGCCTATTCCCACCAGTAGTTTGAGCGCCTCTGCGGCTTGAGCCGCGCCAATAATCCCTACCAGAGGGGCAAATACGCCGAAGGTGGCGCATGGGCCATCGCTAGTGTCGCCTTCTTCCCCAAACAAACAGTGGTAGCAGGGAGCATTACTGAGGCGTGAATCAAAAGTGGTGAGCTGACCGTCAAAGCGTACCGCTGCGCCTGAAACCAGTGGTACTTTGTGTACGACACAGGCGCGGTTTACCGCGTGGCGAGTGGCAAAATTATCGCAGCAATCCAGCACAATATCGGCCGCTGCCACGAGTTGATCTAGCTCGGCTGCCGTGGCGCGTGTGGTGATTGCATTGATTTTTATTTGCGGGTTGATTGCGATAGCCGCCACTCTGGCAGATAAGGCTTTGTTCTGCCCAAGGCTGGCTGTGTTATGGATAATCTGACGTTGTAAATTAGATAATTCCACATGATCGTCATCTACCATACTGAGTGTGCCAACGCCTGCGGAGGCTAGGTACAGTGCCGCGGGTGAGCCTAAGCCTCCCGCTCCAATCAGCAGAATATGGGAATTGCTGATCGCCAACTGGCCTTCAATACCGATTTCATCGAGTAAAATATGGCGGCTATAGCGCAGTAAATCTTGATCGCTAAGATCCGCTTCGTTAGCAACAGATTGGAGAGGCATTCGGCTGATCATATCTAAAAATCACAATAAAGAAGGAGATTATACGGAGGTTGTGGGATGGTTTTTTGCGCGTGCATTGCAATGCTTAAGTGGGAGTGTTTTATAAATACCGCCGTAACTCCTCCGGCGTTTCATCGTGATCACCGTGTGGGTGATTATCCCAAACCTTAACATAGACATCGCGGCTTTTAATATTGTGCTCGGGGATTTCTAAATTGCTACGAGCGATATCTTCGCAATAATAAACAAGAGCGCGTTTGATTTTGCTTAGGATGCTTTCATCCAAATGAAAGCCTGCCGCTTTGAGCTGATTTTCGATGCTTTGTAATGTGTGTTCTTTGATTTGGTAGCGCACACAGATGCGATGTTTGCTGGCAAAGATTTGAACGGAAATGCCCGTTAGCGTTGCCAGAAATTGAAACGCATGGTTGGCCTGGGCAGGGCGCGGATAAAATTGAATATCGTGTTGCCTAGAGAGAGGGTCTGCTGGCTTCATCATTATTCTCCGCTTTTGCGAGCTTGCATGGGTAGATAAAGCTTGCCCACCCAAAGCATCCATGAAGGGCAAGCCCCTCATGGATATTTTGCGTTATGACTACGGCTTAGCGGGTGCTGCTACAGCTTTATTTTGTAAAATTTGCTGAACTTTTAAAATATTTAGCGCTTGTTGCAGTTGGTAGTCATTTTTAGAAGCCAGCTCGCGTGGGGTGTCTTCCGCCGTTTCGCTTACAGCTCCTTTAGGTTTTTGGGCCTTGATGACGGCTTTAGGCTCGGATGCCGCTTTACCTGCGTCTTTTTCATTTGGGTTATCCAAACGATGGCCTAAATCAGCTTCACGAATACGGAAGGCGCTTTGTTCCTTGCCATTGAGGGTTGCTTCTTCAACCTCGATATCCGGAGTGATCCCTTTTAACTGAATCGAGCGGCCTAGCGGGGTGAAGTAGCGTGCGGTGGTGAGCTTCAGAGCCGTTTTGTTATCAATCGGCATGATGGTTTGCACCGATGCTTTACCAAAAGTCTGAGTCCCAACTACGATGGCGCGCTTATGATCTTGCAATGCGCCCGCTACGATTTCTGAAGCAGAAGCCGATCCACCATTGACCAAGATGACCAGTGGTACGGTTTTGACTTCTTTTGGTGTGTTTTTAAAGTAATCATCTTTACCACTTTCGCGTAGATAGTTTTCCTTGCTAGCGGTGAGCTTGATCTTAGAATCCGGTGTGCGGCCTTCGGTGTAAACCACCAGCGTATCTTTAGGTAAGAATGCTGCGGATACACCCACTGCACCGTTTAACAAACCACCCGGATCATTACGCAAATCAAGGACGACACCTTTGAGGGGGGCTTTGTTTTCTTTATAAAGCGCTTCTAAGGCTTGGGCGACGTTTTCTGTGGTGTGTTCTTGGAATTGCGCCACACGGATATAGCCGTAGCCAGGTTCGGCAAGCTTAGATTTCACGCTTTGCACTTTAATCACCGCCCGTTTTAGCGATAGCACAATTGGCTTGCTTTCGCCTTTGCGTAACATGGTGAGTGTTACGGATGTGCCGATCTTGCCGCGCATCTTGGTCACGGCATCATTAAGCGACATGCCTTGCACAGGTGTTTCGTCGATTTTAGCGATAAAGTCACCGGCTTTTACGCCTGCGCGGTAAGCAGGGGTGTCTTCGATTGGCGAGACGACTCGAACCAAGCCGTCTTCCATGCTGACTTCTATGCCCAAACCACCAAACTCACCTTGGGTTTGGATTTGCATATCTTTAAATGCATCGGCATCTAGATAGCTTGAGTGGGGGTCAAGGCCAGAAACCATGCCTTTGATGGCTTCTGTAATCAGCTTTTTATCTTCAACTGGCTCAACATAGCTTTGCTTAATCAGGCCAAACACCGTTGAAAATGCCCGTAGCTCTTCAACGGGCAGAGGGTTCCCGCCTGCATCTTTATCGGCGACGGCATTAAAGGAAAGACTGAGGGCAACGCCCAGACCTGCGCCTGCCAGTAGCAAGGCGATCTTTTGGAGCTTTGGTTTTTTGCTGCTCGAGGACATCCGCGTTTTCCTGTTATAGGCTTACTGACATGGGTTTTGTTCTTAATGCTTAGGGTGTTCTTGATGCTTTTTGCTACGAAAAGCACTAAAGGCATAAAAAAATGACTTTAGACGCGGTGCAATATCGTGATTTGATTTAATAATCTTATTAGGTATAGCAAATACTTCCTAGGGGCTGTTGACGTTTCATTCACGGCTGCGTTTGGCCCCTTCGTCACATGCCTTGTGCCTAGCCGTTTTCCGGCTCAGCGCAATGGCGAATGAAACGTCAACAGACCCTAGGCCAATGGCTTTGCAACTTATGCGGGAGAAGCCCATTTGCTTAATACTCATTAGCCAGCCCACGCTAGTGGGTCAACAGGGCGGCCGTTTTGCCTGAGTTCAAAGTATAAGCCGGAATCAGCCATCCCACCGCTGTTCCCACTGGTGGCAATACTGTCTCCTGCCTTAATCGTATCACCTACTTGCTTAAGAATGCTCTCATTCGCGGCGTAAATACTCATATATCCACTGCCGTGATCCACAATCAGCATATTACCAAAGCCACGCAGCCATTCGGCAAACACCACACGCCCGCTGGCAACGGCCTTCACACTTTGGCCGGAGGCGGCGCGGATAAATACGCCTTTCCATTGCCCGCCTTCACCCCGGGTGCTGCCAAAGCGGCCCATAATCTCGCCCTTAATCGGCAATCTGAGCTTGCCTTTGAGGGAAGCAAAGGCTTGGCCTGCTTGGCTGGCATCAGGTAGCGCGGTTGTGGTTTCTGGAGCCGGTTCTGGTTCAGCTTTAGGTGCGGGTTTGCCAGCGGCTTTGGCTTTAGCCTGTGCTGTGGCATTTCTGATGGCGCGTTCTTTGGCTTTTTTCTCTGCTAGCTGCTTGGCTGCGGCGGCTTGCTTTGCGCGCGCTAGCTCTTGGCGTTTAATAATTGCATTGAGTTTATCAACTAGGCCAGTTAGGCGTTTTTCATCGGCAGCGAGCTTTTGGATTTGATTTCGCTGGCTATTGATTTCTTGTGACAGGCTGTTCACAATTTGTTTTTTTTCTTGCTGCTCAGAAACCAGTATTTCTTTTTGCTGCTTTTTGCGTTGGGCAAGCTGTTGCAAGGCTTCGTTTTTTTGGCGAATTTCTTCGGAAAGCTGGGATAGTTCGGCCAGCTGCGCTTCTAGTTTATTGGCCAATTGCAGCTGAGAGCGGCTGATATAGCGGTAGTAGGTGAGCTCGCGGCTGACTTGATTAGGGTCTTGTTGATTAAGCAGTAAGCGCCAAGCTTCAATTTGGCCCGCCTTGTAACGGGTCTTGAGGATCTTTCCAAGCCTGACTTGACTGGCTTGAATGCCTCTACGAGTATGGCTGATATCATTTTCTAGACGTTTAATTTCGGCTGAGCTTAAGGCTTGTTCTTCTTGCATGCTGCTTAGCACACGATTGGCGTCAGAAATGGCTGTTTCTGAATCTTTTAAAGCGTCGCTGGCTTCGCTTCGGTGGGATTCATTGGCAGCCAGATCTTTTTTAAGCTCTTGCAATTGACCACGTAAGTCTTTTAGCTCGGCCTGCTTAGCCTGTGATTCTTGCTGCGGAGCGGCAGGGGTAGCAGGTGCAGCCAGTGCACCGCTTGTAAGTAATAAAAGAAATAGTGGTCTAAGCAATTTAGAAATTCACCAATGATTTACCCGTCATTTCTTCGGGCTGATTAAGGCCCATTAAGGCCAGCATGGTTGGTGCAATATCGCGTAGTGCGCCGCTACCACGAGCCGCCATTGTTGCTGGCCGGCCAATATAAATAAATGGAACTTGATCCGTGGTGTGCTGGGTATGCGGCTGATGCGCGGTATGGTCATACATCAATTCACAATTGCCATGATCAGCAGTGATCAGGATTTCTCCGCCTACTGCAAGCATGGCGTCAACACATTGTGCAACACACTGGTCTAAAGCTTCAACTGCTTTAACTGCTGCGTCAAAAATACCTGAGTGGCCCACCATATCGCCATTGGCATAGTTACAGATAATGACAGAGTATTGCTTGGATTCGATGGCTGCCACAATTTGCCGAGTGACTTCTGGTGCGCTCATTTCTGGCTGCAAATCGTAAGTGGCTACTTTAGGTGAAGGCACTAAGATGCGGTCTTCCCCTGCAAATTCTTTTTCTTCGCCGCCAGAGAAAAAATAAGTGACATGTGGGTATTTTTCTGTTTCGGCGATGCGTAGTTGTTTCAAGCCTTGAGCGGCAACGTATTCACCAAAGCTATTTTTTACTTTTGGCTTATCGTAGGCGACAAGCAGGCTTGGATAGGCTGCGCCATAGTTGGTAGCCGTGCTAAATGAGGCAAATTTTGGCTGACGCGCTTTAAAGCCATCAAAACTGGCATCGGTGAGTGCTGTGGTGATTTGGCGAGCCCGGTCGGCGCGGAAATTCATAAAGATCACCACATCACCATCTTGCATCGATGATTTTTCACCAATAGCGGTGGCAGAGATAAACTCATCGTTTTCATCGCGAGCGTAACCAGCGGCCAGTGCATCTGCAGCGTTGTTTGCATGAAATAGGCCTTCACCTTCCACCATGACCTTATAGGCGGGTTCTACGCGCTCCCAACGCTTATCTCTATCCATCGCCCAGTAGCGGCCAGTCACCGAGACAATCCGCGCAACTGGGTGGGCGTCGCACACGGCTTGTAATTTGGCGAGGTAAACGGCGGCGCTGCGTGGTGGAGTATCTCGGCCATCAAGGAAGGCATGCACATGGATTTGTGTAACACCCGCATCACTGGCTGCGGTGATCAAAGCATTTACATGGGCTTCGTGACAATGTACGCCACCATCAGAAATCAAGCCCAAAATATGCAATGTTTTGCTGCTATTCTTGGCTTGCGAAATGGCCTCAGCAAACACAGGGTTTTGACCAATGGAGCCATCTGCAACGTCACAATCAATGCGGCTGATGTCTTGTTGCAATACGCGCCCAGCGCCAATATTTAAATGACCAACTTCAGAGTTGCCAAATTGGCCCTTAGGCAGGCCTACGTATTCTTCTGAGGCGTTAATTGTGGTCCACGGGTAGGTGGCAAATAAACGATCTAAATGAGGCTTGTTCGCAGCAGCGATGGCGTTATCAGTTGTCTCTTCTCGGTAACCGAAGCCGTCTAGAATGAGTAACAAGACAGGTTTCACGTTTTGGCTCATATTGAATTTATCCCTATGATGTTTGCTTACGCAGGTTTGTTACGCAAACAATTTTTAAATATCACTAGTATTCTAACGCATTGCATAATAGCCTCTATAACGTTTGGCAATATTTCTACCCTAATCAGCAATATATAATTAGAATATCCCCTTAAACCTTTTATTTTTCAGATAGTGATTATGGCCAATTCCATTGAGCATATGGACGACCCCCACATAGATCAGGCTTCGCGTGCAATGAAAGCAATGTCGCACCCGCTGCGCTTAAAAATTCTCTGTGTTTTAGGGGATAAAGAAGTCAGCGTGCAAGATATTGTGGAGCAAGTAGGCACCACACAATCGAATATTTCCCAGCATCTGGCTTTGATGCGGGAAAAGGGTGTGTTGCGTACGCGCAAAGATGCTAATCGGGTTTTTTACCGTGTTGGTGATTTGCGTACTCTTGAAGTGATTGTGATGCTTAGAAATGTGTTTTGCGGCTTTTAGTTGTTTACATCGCGTACCAAGTACGCGATGTTGCACTAATATAAATTTACAATTATTTACTTAATTCTTTTAAGTAACCTTCTAGTTTTTCTTTTTTGAGCCGCCCTAATTCTATTGCGACGCGCTCTCCCTTTGCATTGTAAATTGCGGTAAAGGGTAAGCCACCAAGCTGATTACCTTCTTTTCGCATCAGCTCCATTGCGTTGGCATCACCCACTAATATTGGGTAATTAATTCCATATTGTTTTGAAAAGGTGCTGACGTCTTTTGCGTCATCAATGGCAATGCCAATAAACTGTACCTTTCCAGCATACTTTTTTTGTAAAGCAATAAATTCTGGAATTTCTTCGCGGCATGGGCTGCACCACGTTGCCCAATAGTTCATGATGACTGGTTTACCTTTCCACTGTGCAAAAGATTGAGCATTGTTTTTTAAATCAGGTAGTTGGGCTGTGAATATCCCTTCTGCCTGCGCTAAAGCACTGATAAAACTGAATGCAATAAGCCAATGTTTCATTGTGCTTCCTTTTTAACTCGGTTTAATGTGGCTTTAAATGCTGCGGGATCTTGGTAGCCAATCACACGCTCATTTAAAAATTGCCCTTGGTTATCAGTAAATAAAATAGCGGGTGGGCCAAATAGCTTAAAGCGTTTTAATAATGCTTGGTCTGCGGGATTATTTTTGGTTACATCGGCACGCAGTAATACCATCTTGGATAATGTGGCTTGAATCTCTGGATCGCTCAGGGTATCGCGCTCAAACTCTTTGCAGGCAATACACCAATCCGCATAAAAATCTAACACAACAATTTGGCCATTGGCATTGGCAATGGAGCGATCTAATTCTGCCACTGAACTAATTGCAGTAAATTGCGGCCCAGTTGTTTCGCTTGTTTTTTCCCACAATGGTCGAGCCACCCATACTGCCATAACCAGTAATAAGACACCGAAGACGATTCTAATCCCCTGCATGAATTTGCCTGATAGCTTGGGTAAGACGCTGCCACCAAACACGCCGATGGCAAGTAAGGGCAAGCCTAGACCAAGCGCCAGCATGTATAGAGCGCTACCACCGAGTAGTAGATCTCCCGTTTGGCCTAAATAAGCCAATGCAGCAGCCAATGGCGGGGCAATGCAAGGCCCAACGATCAGCGCTGAAAGTGCTCCCATCGCAAATACGGAGGTAAATTGGCCACCAGGTAGGAGATTGGCCCATTGATTCATTTTGCTTTGGATGCCGCCCGACAGTTGCAGATCAAATAGCCCAAACATAGCCAGCGCCATGAAAACAAAAAACATGGAAAATATGGCGACAACAAAAGGTTGTTGTAAGGTAACAACAAGTAAGGTGCCGGTAACGGCTGCTGCAATGCCAATTAGGGTGTAGCTCAGTGCCAAGCCTTGCACATAGGTAAATGTCAACCCCAAAGCGCGCATTTTGCCCTGCTGACCATTACCTAAAACAATGCCTGAGACAATAGGAATCAAGGGATACATGCAGGAGGTGAGTGCTAAACCCAGCCCCGCTAAAAAAAATATGCCGAGAGTGGCTAAAAACCCACCACTGAAAAAAACATCGGCCCCGCTGGGGCCGATTGCTACGGGAGTGTTGTTTTTGCCAAAAAGCTGTTCTAGCGCGTCTTTGGGCTCGTCGCCTATTTTAAGTTGCTGGGTTTGCGGCGGGTAACACACGCCAACTTCGGCACAGCCTTGGAACTTAGCACTAATGGCCATATCTAATGGAACAGGTGCGGTGGATTTGAGCCGAACTGCGGTATCGTACTTGTAAACGTGCACTTTACCAAAGCTAGGGTCGTTTTTTTCTGCACCAATAGGGAAATCAGGCGTGAGCTGTGGATTGGCTTTAAAGCTAATCCGGTCTCGATAGAGGTAATAGCCGGGTGCCACTTTAAAACGAACTTCCAATGTATGGTCATCAATCTGTACCATGTAAGCTTGGAAGGCTTTTTCTGGAGGTAATAAGTCATCTGTTGCATTGGCGGAGCCGATGAGCAAGAAAAAGCTAAATAGGCGAAATAGAGAGATCATTCGATAGCTTCCTTAGAGCCAACAGAGTCTTGTACCCAGTTTAGATAGGCGGGCAGTCCTGCGGTGAGGCTTAGGGCGATAATTTCTGCTACCTCATACGGGTGATGCGTGGCTAGCCAAGCTTCTAAAGCAGGGTAGGCGGTTTGGGTCGTTTTAATCAAGAGGGGAACTTCCCTTGTAGATTCGATTCTTTCGTTCCATAAGTAGGTAGATTGCACGGGGGCTAATTGGTTCACGCAGGCCGCTAGGCGCGCTGCTACAACACCGCTGGCTAAACGATTTGCTACATCTTCGTCTGGGCAATTGCACAGCACGATCAAAATATTATTTGGAGTTGTCATGCCTTACCTGCTGTTATTGTTGTTTGTAGCCTATCCGATTGCTGAAATTATCTCGATCGTTTTACTGGCAAAAGCTATCGGTATTTTTTGGGTGGTGCTGTGGCTGATTGTGGCGTTTTTTAGTGGTTTGCTGATGCTACGCCATCATAAACTCGCCGTGGGCGCTGCCCTGTTTAATGATGTGCGTTCTGGGCGCTTAAGGGTTAGTAGCTTATTTGCCGTTGCTCGTTATTATATTGCTGCGTTACTGCTGCTGTTGCCGGGTATTTTGGGCGACGTGGTGGCGCTTGTATTGCTGTTGCCTTGGGGCTATTTGGTGGGTAATAAGGCGGCCGTTACGCCCGCTTCAGCGAGTGCAGATAGCGATGTCATTGATGGTGAGTACCGGCAAGTTAAACCCGATGTGGATCGCTTGAAAGGCTAAGCTTTATATAGACAAAACGCTCTAGTTACAAATAAAGAGACTCAGAGCACGGGGAGAAAACCAAGGGATTGGCTTTCTCCCCATGCTTTTTTATTGACTAATGTTACGTGCTCCTCTGTGGTTCAATATTTGGATTTTGCTGAAAACTTCAGTTACTTCAGCATAATCATGCTTACGCCCTGCAAAATAATTTGCTCTAAGCTAGGCACCACAACATTCAGCACCAGTTGAATCCCTAAAATCAGCACCAGTGGTGTGATATCTACGCCACCTATCGGTGGAATAAAGCGATGTAGCGGACGTAGAAATGGTGCGGTAAGCGCGGTTAAAATCGGCATGAGCGGATTGTACGGTGCAAGCCAAGACATCAATGCTTGGCCAATAACGGTGGCAAACAGCAGGTATAGCGACATTTTGCAGATTTCTAATAGGGCCGCAAGGGCTAAAGAAAATAGTGAAAATGGCGCAGTAAAATCAAAAGGCCAGGGTGATAGGGCCAGTAAAGTGGCGTGCATAAGCAGCGCTACTAGCCATGCCAGTACTAAGCTGGCGCTGTCTAGGCCACGAAACGGCGGCAAAATACGCCGTACTGGAATAACGGCCCAGTTGGTGAGTGATAGAACAAATTGCGTCAGCGGGTGCTTAAAAGGAATCCGCGCTGCCTGTAAAAAAAACCTAGCTAAGAGTAGTAACAGAAAAAACTCGCACAGATTACGGATTAAAAAATTGAGCGTATTGGTCAACATTAGGATTCCTCCCCTAATTCGCGTGAGCGCGCAGCAGCAGCAGCAGCAGCGGCGATAATGGTAGTTCGCACTTGGCTCGTTTCAAGCGCATTAATGGCCCGCTCGGTGGTGCCGCCTTTGGAGGTCACTTTTTTACGCAAAGTGGCGGCATCATCTTCACTTTGTAAGGCCAGCTTCACTGCGCCCTCAAATGTTTTGTAAGCTAATTTACGGGCCACATCAGGTGCAAAGCCTTGAGCGTGCGCTGCGGCTTGTAAGGCTTCCATAAAGTAGAAAACATAAGCGGGGCCAGAGCCAGAAATGGCGGTAATGCCATCAATTTCACTTTCGTTCTCTACCCAAACCATCTCGCCAATCGCGGCGAGCATGCGCTCGGTTAAGGCTCGGTCGGCAGGCGTAACATCGCTAGTGGCGTAAGCCCCTGACATGCCTGCTTGCACAAGTGCCGGGGTATTGGGCATCACGCGCACAATGCGCGGGTAAGCATCTAGCCATTTGGCCAGTGTATCGGCGCGAACGCCAGCTGCAACCGAGATGACTAAGGCGCCATTGATTTGCGCGCAAAGTGATTGCGCCACGGCCTGCAGTTGTTGGGGTTTTACGGCAAATAAAATCACATCGCTAGGTAAAAGTGGTTGATCTGGGCTGCTACATTCAATGGCATAGGTATGACTAAGATGTGCGCGTTGCTCTTCGCTGGGATCAACCACATGGATTTGATTGGTGCTAAAGCCTTGTTTAAGCATGCCACCGATCATGGCGATGGCCATGTTTCCGCCACCGATAAAAGTGATTTTCATAAGTATCCTTAAGGTGAAACGAACGCATCATTTCCCCGTTTAATTGGGTTGCGTGTCGCTCGGTTTCGTAGTGCGGGAGCCGAATAAGGCGGTTCCTATCCGTACTAGCGTTGAACCTTCGCTAATGGCGATTTCTAAATCGCTCGACATGCCCATTGATAAAACATCCAATGTAATGTCGTGGCTCATTAGCTGGCTTTGCAGGTTACGAAGTATCTTAAATTGTGAAGCTAAATGCACCGCATCGCGGCTCGCTTCGGGTATGCACATTAATCCGCGTAATTTTATACGAGGAAGTTGACAAATTTTGCTTGCCAGCTCTAAACATTCATCTGGGCTAATGCCTGATTTAGAGACCTCACCCGATACATTAATTTGTATACAGACATTAAGATCGGGTAGATGTTCCGGTCGCTGTGCAGAAAGCCGCTCAACAACCTTTAAACGATCGATTGAATGCACCCAATCCGCTAACTCTGCCACAGATCGGGTTTTATTGCTCTGCAGCGGGCCGATAAAATGCCAAACTAGTGCTTTACAGTCGCTTAAAGCTGCGTGTTTCTCAATCAGCTCTTGTACATAATTTTCGCCAAAGTTCCGCTGACCAGTTAAATAAAGCGCTCTTATGTCGGAACTTGGAAATGTCTTACTAACGGCAAGTAGCACTACACCGCTGCTTTCTCTATGATTTCTTAAGCAAGCATCGGCAATGCGCTCTTGCACGCCTTGCAATGCTGTAAATATCGTTGCCATAATGAGCTCTCAGCTTGAAATATTGTTGGCTATAAAATGAGCCACTCACAATATCGGTAGATATAAAGTGGTGTAAAAAGGCCGCCTTCACGCGCTATGGGGGCCAATATATAGCAGGCGTTTGAACATTATTACGCAAAAATTTGTTTCACTTCTACTATGTGGACTGGATTAGACAATGGAAATCTCCGAACTATTAGCTTTCACCGTGAAAAACAAGGCATCCGATTTACATCTATCGTCTGGATTGCCTCCCATGATTCGCGTTGACGGAGATATTCGTCGCATTAATACGCCGGCACTGTCGCATAAAGACGTACACGATATGGTGTACGACATCATGAATGACGGCCAGCGCAAGATTTATGAAGATACGCTGGAATGCGATTTTTCTTTCGAAATACCACGCTTAGCCCGCTTTCGGGTGAATGCCTTTGTGCAAAACCGTGGGGCAAGTGCGGTATTTCGGGTGATTCCATCTGATATTAAAACGCTGGAAGAACTGGGTTGCCCCCGTATTTTCCAAGAGATTGCCGAAACACCACGTGGCTTGGTGCTGGTAACTGGCCCTACGGGATCGGGTAAATCCACCACGCTGGCGGCAATGATTAACTATATCAATGCCAATGAATACGGGCATATCTTAACCGTGGAAGACCCGATTGAGTTTGTCCATACCTCGCAAAAATGCCTGATTAACCAGCGGGAAGTTGGGCCGCATACCATGAGCTTTTCTAATGCTTTGCGCTCAGCATTGCGTGAAGATCCTGACGTAATTCTGGTGGGGGAAATGCGTGATCTAGAAACGATTCGTCTGGCACTGACTGCCGCTGAAACCGGTCACTTGGTGTTTGGGACGCTACATACCTCCTCAGCTGCTAAAACGATTGATCGGGTGGTCGATGTGTTTCCAGCAGCAGAAAAAGAAATGGTTCGCTCCATGCTCTCTGAATCATTAAGGGCGGTTATTTCGCAGACATTATTAAAAAAGAAAGAAGGCGGGCGTGTAGCTGCGCATGAAGTCATGATTGGTGTGCCAGCGATTCGAAATTTGATTCGTGAAAATAAAATTGCTCAGATGTATTCGGCAATTCAAACTGGCCAGCAGTTTGGCATGCAGACTTTAGATCAGTGCTTACAAGAGTTATTGAAGCGCAATATTATTTCTTTGCCTGAGGCACGAATGAAAGCGGCCATTCCAGATAATTTTAGAGGTTAAGTCAGCGCAGAAAAACGATCAGCCACTGGGGCTGGTCGTTTAGTGAAGTCGTATTGCTTAAGCAAAATCATTTAAATTTATTAGTATTTTCTTAAATTCAAGCTGTTGAGAGTGTGGTTAGATTTATTATTAAATTCTACTGTCTAAATTAAAGTTTGTTTTTTTAATTGTTGTGTAGTTACTGTTGCGGCGTCTTAAGAATATATTTACAAGTTGCTGCTGATACTAGGCAATTAAAACAAGCGCATCGCGGAAAAAAAATAATGGAAAAAGAACAAGCTGCAAAATTTATGCACGACTTATTGCGGCATATGCGTGGTAAGGGGGCGTCGGATTTATTTATCACGGCTGATTTCCCACCAGCTATGAAAATTGATGGCAAAGTGACGCCGGTTTCAAATCAAATTCTTTCTGCACAACACAGTAAAGAATTAGCGCGGGCGATTATGAATGATCGCCAAGCAGAAGATTTTGAAGCATCCAAAGAGTGTAATTTTGCGATTAGCCCTGGCCAGCTTGGGCGCTTTCGGGTGAATGCTTTTATGCAGCAAGGCCATGTAGGCATGGTGCTGCGTACGATTAACTCTGAAATTCCATCCTTGGGCGAGCTAGGTCTGCCGCCAGTTTTATGCGATATCGCTATGGCCAAACGGGGTTTGGTGATTTTTGTGGGCGGTACGGGCTCGGGTAAATCCACGTCGCTAGCGGCGATGATTGGGCATCGTAATGAGCATGGTTACGATCACATCATTACCATTGAAGACCCGATTGAATACGTACACGCACATAAAAATTGTATTGTGACTCAGCGTGAAGTGGGTGTTGATACGGACTCATGGCAGGCTGCGCTGAAAAATACCTTACGCCAAGCACCAGATGTGATTTTAATCGGTGAAATTCGCGACCGTGAAACGATGGATTACGCGATTGCTTTCTCTGAAACAGGCCACCTCTGTATGGCAACCTTGCATGCCAATTCGGCCAATCAAGCGTTGGATCGGATTATCAATTTCTTTCCAGAAGAGCGCCGCCAGCAGTTATTGATGGATCTATCGCTCAATCTACGCTCCTTTGTTTCGCAACGCTTGGTGCCGCATCGCACGGGTAAGGGGCGTGTGGCTGCGGTGGAAGTGATGCTGAATAGTCCTTTGATTTCTGAGTTGATTTTTAAAGGTGAAGTGCACGAAATCAAAGAAATTATGAAAAAATCGCGTGAGTTAGGCATGCAAACTTTTGATCAGGCTTTATTTGATCACTATGAGGCGGGCAAAATTTCTTACGAAGATGCATTACGCAATGCCGATTCGGTGAATGATTTACGCTTGAGCATTAAACTCCAGGGGGCCGAGGCTAAGCATACAGATGTACTTTCTGGCCTTGATCACCTCGATATTGTTTAAAGTGCCTATGCAATTTAAACAATATTTATTACTGGCGAGTGTGATGCTCCAGCCGGCTTATGCGGCGCTCTTGGGCGATGTGCAAGTTAGTTCGGCATTGGGCGAGCGTTTTAATGCCAGAATAAATGCTGTTGCAAATGATGGTGATGAATTAGATCGCCATTGTTTTCGGCTAGTTGCAACTCAGGATGAGAATGTCGCCCATTTACGGGCGCATTTATCGCGAGGTAGGCTGCTAAATATGGATACCTTCAATTGAGATAAAATTGTTTCTGGGGGTGTTTTGGCCAGTAGTTACACCGCTGCATTTCGTGCAGAAGCCGTTAAATTAGTACTCGAACAACGCTTGAATGTGTCGCAAGCCGCCAAACAGTTTGAGCTAGGCAATCAAGAGTAAACCCAAAGCGTGGTGTCATTTATTGACTCAGCCCTCACTTCTTAAGCAGCGATCCTGCTTTGCAATCGGTGATTGGGCATTTAGATATGACAATGCTCAAGCGGCTTGTTATGAGCTAGAGCAACGTCAACTTACTGTGAAGTGGCTGGATCTCTTGATTTCCATGCAACTGTAGCTCCTGTCGCCTAGCAGCCTGTCGGACTTAAGCGATCGTAGCGAGGGAAAGAGCGGTTTGAGACAGATTTCGCGGGTTTTTGAGGCGAATAGCTGGCTATTCAACAAGAAAATGCGTGAAATATGGCCAAATCCGGCTTTTCCGTAGTAGATCAGTCTTAAGTCCGACAGGCTGCTAGGTACCGATTCTCAGGCGCGTTGGGCGCAGTTAATCCACTTTTAATAGATTTAATTTTCTCTTAGATATTTCAGTAAGCGGCCTTTATAGGCATTGCCATTATGTAATGGCGTTTTAATTAGCGTTTCTGTTAGGTTAAAGCCATGTTCGGCCATTTGGCGATTAAAGGCCGTGCGATTTCCACGATTGGGATCGATAATTAGCACCTCTGCATCCGCTGCGGCGTGTAAATCAATAAAGGTGGCGAGTGCGGCGGGCTGGTTGCGCTCATACAAAACATCGCTGCCAATAATTAGATCAAATTTTCCCAATTCTGGATTGGCCCTATCCCAATTACCGGTACTGTACTTTAGGGCAGGTAGGGCATTGAGTAGTAAGTTGGCATTTAGAAAATTTTCTGTGAGCGGGTGGCAATCACTTGCAGTGATATCGCCATTTCTACGATGCACCACCATACTGGCTAACGCTAAACCACAGCCTATTTCTAATACTCTACGTTCACCTAAGTGATAAACCTGCATTAGATCAGCTAGCTTTTGTGCGGAAGGCCAAAGCTGCCCAAATAGAGGCCAGCAGGCTGGGGATATTCCCGCTTTTTCAGCCTCTCCAAGCGGGTCATAATATTGCTGAATATCCAGAAGTGAGCGGATATTTAATTCAAGCCCACCAGCAACGGCAACTTGCTGATGTTTGATTTGATAGCCAAGCGTGGCAATAGTAGACATGAAAGCCTTGTGTAGGTGCGGCGTAGGATGCTTTTCGAACCGACGCAACACTTCCTAAGAAGGGCTTTGCAAGAATGATTAGTATTCGGCGGGGCAGGACATAAAAGAATTTCATATTAACACTTGTTGCCTCTTGAATATTAAGCCCTGTGTAAAAAGGCATTAAGGACATTTTAAATAAAGTTTTTTTGTTTGATGTTGATTATTTCATAACAATATCAGTAGCTTACAGTAGAGAAGCAGCTAATCAAATTGCTGAAATAACTTTAGGTACCAATGTAATGTTGGAAAGCTGCAGCATATTGCTCAAACCACGGCACAGCAATCTAAGGGTACTGAAAATATATTAAAAAGTGTAAGATATTATTAATATTATGGTAAGTTATAATAATGTGCCTTTGCAGTAGGTTGGCAACGCAGCAAAAAATCTAGGTGAGCTATCCGCAGATTTACAATAATCGGTCGATTGATTTAAAATATAGTTACAAATTATGAATTTTTGGTGTAAGTTATCGGGTGGTAACGGGTATGGTATTTGTGGCCTCACATATATGTAAGCATCACATGGCGAGTGGCGGCTTGATTACATGATTTCATCAAGACATCATTGAGAAAAGCTATCATCAAGATGAACTTTGTTGATTGGACAAAGTCCACGTTATTGGCCCAGAATACCCGTGGTTATTTTTTAGTCTTAAATAAAGGAACATCTACATGGCCGTACTCGTTGGTAAAAGCGCACCAGATTTCACCGCCGCCGCCGTTCTTGGAGATGGCAAGATCGTAGATAGCTACAACCTTAAGGCCGCCACTGCCGGCAAATACGCCGTGGTGTTCTTCTACCCTCTGGATTTCACTTTTGTTTGCCCATCAGAGTTGATCGCTTTTGATCACCGTCTGGCTGAATTCAAAGAGCGCAATGTTGAAGTCATTGGCGTGTCGATCGACAGCCAGTTTACTCACGCGGCATGGCGTAATACCCCCGTAGAAAAAGGTGGGATTGGTCAAGTTGGCTACACCTTGGTTGCGGATACTAAACACTTAATTTGCCAAGCTTATGATGTTGAGTTGGCAAAAGAAGGTGTTGCATTGCGCGGCTCTTTCTTGATTGATAAAGATGGCGTTGTACAACACCAAGTAGTGAATAACTTGCCATTGGGCCGTGATATCAGTGAAATGCTGCGTGTAGTTGATGCGCTGCAATTTACGGAAGAACACGGTGAAGTTTGCCCAGCAGGTTGGAGCAAAGGTAAAACAGGTATGAAGGCTGACGCCGCTGGCGTAGCTGATTACTTGGCTAAGAATGCTAAAGATTTGTAAGTGTATCGCTGATTAGATTACGCATATAAAAAAGCCCATTAGTCATTTCCTAATGGGCTTTTTACTGCGCTTTTAATATAGAAAAACTAAGTTCATTGATTTGATGTAATTACTTCTAAGCGCTGCGCCACATCTCGTACTGAGCTGGCCTGCTGCTCGGTAGCATTGGTAATTTCACTGATTAAATTACGCATTGCACCCACGTCTTGCACAATTCTAACTAATGCTTTTTCTGCACTAACGGCTTTTTCTTCTCCTGCCGAGACCTCTTTTTCGCCTGAGGTCATGGTGCCTACTGCGCGTTCAATTTCGATTTGGATAGAGTGAATCAGCTCGCCAATTTCTGCGGTGGCTTTTGCGGTGCGCTCGGATAATTTGCGCACCTCATCAGCTACCACGGCAAAGCCACGGCCTGTGTCTCCGGCGCGGGCGGCTTCGATGGCGGCGTTGAGTGCCAGTAGATTAGTTTGATCGGCAATGTCTTTAATCACACCAACAATCACGCCAATTTTATCCGATTGGGTATTGAGCTGGCCGATCACGCCAGCCGTGGTGCGAACCAATAACGCGACATCGCGCATTCCTTGCACCGCACCTTCAACCACGACTTGCCCTTCATTGGCACTGCTAAACGCGCTATTGCCGCGATTACCAGCCTCGCTGGTGGTGTGGGCTACTTCGTCGAGGTGGTGCTGACTTGCTCCATGGTGGAGGCAATATAAGACACCTGCTCATGCAGTTGGCTGGCTTTGCTGGCTACGTGTTGTTGTAAATTTTCATGCTTAAGCTTACTGGTGATGTCTTCCCAGCAGGCAAGGTAGCATTTTACCTTGCTAGAATCTGTGGCATCCCAAATGGGAAAGGCTTTGGTGCGTAAGGTGATGCTGCCTAGAGGGATATCGGCCACGTGGGTGGCATTGCGTGCACCACTGCCTAGTTTTTCTAAAATACGCCGCACACGATCTGGGTCAGTATGAAAGCGGTGAATAGAGCCGCCTTGTGCTGCGGTAGGGTCTGCGCCGCGTAAAGCTTGGGTCATTTCTTGGCGATATTGCTCAAAGATATTTTTGGCTGTTTGGTTGACATAAAAAATATTGTTTTCATGGCTGGTATCGCAAAGGAGCACCATATTGTCGACATGATCGAGTACTGCTTTCATGGTATCTAGTTGAGCATCAGCGGTATTTTTTGTTTCTGTTTTTTGACTCAAGCCAAACATAAGGTGATCCCCTAGAAAACGGTATTGAGGGCAAAGTGACTGTCCTCTTTATAGAATGGCTAGACTTAAAATCAATCCATTGCGATCGAAATAAGCTTTTGTTTTAAAAAAAACAAAGGAGTTTATGGGGGGAAATAAGGGACTTATCACAAAGTAAAACTCTGCAATAAATCCCTTGTATAGCTTGCAACAGATTAGAAAAGAGCAATGAAGGATCGTTACTACTGCTTAATTGGCAGGACTAGGGTTTTGTTTGTGAATTGCCTCGATGGCGGCATCTAGCTCTGGGGTAATGAGTACATCTAAGCTGGCAATGTTTTCTTTAAGCTGAGCCATGGTGGTGGCACCAATAATATTGCTGGCAACGTACCAGCGGCTGCTTACCCATGCTAAGGCCATTTGAGCTGGGGATACATCGTGATCCCTAGCTAGCTGTACATAGGCAGCAATAGCAGGCGGAACGGCGGGTTTTAAATATCGCGCCCCAAAATTACTATAACGCGTCATTCGGCCTGCAGCCTGTGGGTTATCTAAGTATTTGCCAGACAATAAGCCAAAGGCCAAGGGGCTATACGCAAGCAGACTCACGTTTTCTCGGTGGCAGGTTTCAACCAGCCCATTTTCAAAATGACGATTAATTAAATTAAATACATTTTGAATGGTGGCAATTCGCGGTAACGATTGTACCTTAGCCACGCGGCTGGCTTCCATTACGCCCCAAGGGGTTTCATTGGATAGGCCGATATGGCGCACCTTGCCCGCGGTGACTAGCTCATTTAAGGCGGCCAATTGCTCAGCAAAATCGGGTGTGTTATCGGGTTCTTGGCTAGGGTCGTAATAGCTTTGCCCAAACATTGGCACATGGCGGGCGGGCCAGTGCAGCTGATAGAGGTCTAAATAATCCGTACGTAGGCGCTTGAGGCTGGCATCGCATGCACTAATAATTTGCTCACGATTAAGCTTAGGCCCGCCGCGTATCCAATCCATACCACGGTTTGGGCCAGAAATCTTGCTCGCCAGAATGATCTTGTCACGGCTTTGTTTGGCCAGCCAAGAGCCTACATAATTTTCGGTTAGGCCCTGAGTTTCTGCTTTGCCTGGCACGGGATACATCTCGGCCGTATCAATAAAATTAATCCCAGCTGCTTGTGCGAAGTCAAGCTGCTCATGTGCTTCGGCTTCGCTGTTTTGCTCACCAAAGGTCATGGTGCCAAGGCATAGGGTAGAGATGTTTAAATCAGTGCCAGCTAAGAGGCGGTATTTCATCGGGCTAATCCTTTACAAGCAGGAGGGTACAAAAAAGCTTTGCCCATAAAAGCCACGAGAAAGATTAAAGCTCGTCAAGGGTTACGCCCCAGATGAACGGCTTCATGCAAACAACCTCAAGCAACGTCCCTGCATTGAGCTTCTCGCAAAAAGGTTTTTAGTGGTTTTCGTGTCTTTTATAGGCTGAATAATTATCTAACTGGGCTGACTCGGTAGCCTTGTTGGCGCAAGCTTTGAATCAGGCCGGTTTTGCCTGGTAGGTGGAGCGCACCTACGGCAATAAAAGCATTACCCTCTTTAAGCTTGTCCGCTAGGCGCTCTGCCATGCGTGGGTTGCGTGCTTCTAGTAGTTGAAAGCGCCATTGGCTATACCAAGCTTGATCGCCCATCTTGATGTCGTCTTGCTCAGCAAAAGCCGCAAGGCCGTTGATATCTTGCTTAAGATACAGATCTAAAATCTGTTGATAGCTTTGCTGCATAGCTGCTTGCTGATCCAGCACGGTGTAAAGCAGCTCAATTTGTTTTTCTTCTGGAATATTTTCAAACAGGCTGAGTTGCTCGTCCAGTGTTTCTAAACCGGTATATTCTTTTTGCCCTTCGATCGCCATTTTAGCAAACAGCAAATCCAGCGGCATTTGCCCAGCTTGTCTAATTGGGGTCATGAGCAGCATGGCTGCGCCCCAAGGCTTGAGCTTGGCCGTGGCTACTTCTGGGTAACCGCGCGCTTCCAGTGCTGGTAAGAGCTTTTGGTAGTGCTCGGCATCTATTTTTTGCGCTAAAGAAGGTTCTGGCGTCAGCATGCGCTTACCCATTTCCATCATCATGCCAAAATCTAGGCGGATTTCAGTGACAACTTGCTTGGCATCGGCAAAGGCGGCTTCAGTTTTTGGGCTAAGTTGGGTAACGCGAGGGTCGCCAACGTGGGCGGTGCCAAATAGCCAAGAATTAGGCGTGCCTTTTTTTTCTATTTTCCACAACAGGCTGTTGGCGTTTTCTACTTTTGCACTTGCGCTGGCTTTATTGGTAGCTGCGCTAACATGGGGGGCGAGGAGGGTGGTGGCGACAGCGACGGCAACAATCAGGGGGCGAAATCGAGCAAACATCCAAGTCTCCAACAGTTTTTATATTTGGAGGTGCAGTATAAAGCCAAGCGGCAATGGATGCCTTAGGGAAGCGCTGAGTAATGCGATTTATTTAGCTTGCGTAAGGAATATTCGTTAATTATAGAAAGATAATTTTATATTTAATTGTCATTATTCTTTTTAATGCTGAAAATTTTCTAACTATACTGTAGTAAGTACGGTAATCCCCCGTTTTTAAGTCCACTTAAAAGTAGAGTCTAGGCATGTAATGCCAGTTTTTGTTTTGCTTCTGCTCTTGTACCAAATTGTTGGATTCTCTGCTTCTTTTAGGCTTGTGTTTATGTTGGTTTTTAGTTGAAAGGTGAACATATGATCAAAATTATGGTGCTATCACTTCTATTGGGATCTTCATTCTTGGCCGATGCTTCCGGACTAGAGGCTCTTGGTAAAGATCTAGAGCGTTTGTCCAAAATAAACTCGTTATCAAAAAATAGTGAAGTAAAGTGGGGCATCATTGAAGCCTCGAATGGAATAAAGCGTGAAGCGCTTCTCTCATCAATACAAGAAAAAGCATTGGCTGATCATATATCAGTACTCGAGGAAAAAATAAAACTCCAGCAGGAGGTGATTTCAAAATATGAGCAAATTATTTCAGTATTAAGAAAAAAATTACCTGAGAGTAAATAGCTATGGCTGCTGAAAAAACAATTGATCAACTTTTGGCTGAAGTCGAGGTTCTAAAAAATCAAGTAACGACAACAGAGTCAAAAATATATTCAAAACCAGATTTAGCAGGTGACAATTCTGCAGCATATGCAGATGGTTTTAATCTAAGTGTGATTGTGGTTTTATTTGGCGTATTTATTTGCTCGTGCATAACATTGTTAATTTTAAAAAAGCATCAAGCAGAAAATCTGCTTCGCCCATTTGGAACTATTCTCATAGTTACCGGAGCGATATTCCTTATTGTTGCAGGATACTCAGAGCAACAGATTTCACCAGTTATAGGTCTACTTGGAACTATTGCTGGGTATATTTTGGGAAAAGAAAGTAATGGTAAAAAACAATTATCAATTAATACGGATTCCAGTATTAAAACCGAATCAGTTGATTAATATTTTGAGAGTGGAATTTTTATACTCTCTATATGGTGATTATATGCCTTTTAGGGGGATCTTGTTAGGCATCTATATATTAAGGGGATTATCAATCGACGTCTTTCCTGCCTCTGATCATTCTTCTTGTATATAAAGCCGCACCAATGTTCCGAAAAACGAATCCTAGGGGGGGTATCTTTCTACTTTTGTCATAACAGGATTACTTTTACTCATCTCTTTAACTCCGCTTGCAGAAAAAATCGTTGCCTTCATAATTTGTGGCGCTGTTCTGTGGTTTGGATTTATTCGTGAGAGCAAGCAAGGTATGGCGTGCTTGTGAAACGACAAGCAAAAGAATTCGTGACCCCGAATAACTTTTCGCTGAAGGCTGACAGGCTTGCAGCCTTAGCAGGGGCATGAGGAATGCATCCCTATTTTTTTAGCTGGCAAACTATTGTGTTGAATTGGGGGGCTTCCTGAAACGCTGAGCTCTCTGTGAAACTCCGTGTTTCAAGGTTTTGGTTTTTCTCAATCAATCCCAATTAAAGTCTTTACCTCATCTATATATCGATCTGCATCGGTGCGTGCTTTATTGGATTGGCGCGATGCCATATTCCAGTGGGCAATCACAACTTTGCAGTTGCTCTGATTGCATTGCTGTATCTCTTGCAATTTTTGGTTTTGTGGGAATCGACGGCCGTTCTTTATTTTGGGTGCAACCAAAAAGGTGCAACCATAGGGATAGTCCTGATTTTTCAGGTGCAACTCTATCTTAATATGCGAGCTTGATAAAATAACTACGGCATAAACATGGCCAGTACAACGCTAGGAATTAAAGTAGATGATGCTTTACGCGCGCGGATTAAAACTGCCGCTCAGCAAATGGATAGAACGCCGCATTGGTTGATTAAACAATCTATTTTTGCCTATTTGCAGCAGGTAGAGCAGGGCGCTCGCCCGCTGGAGCTGGCGCAAGATGGCGAAGCGTTGCCCGTGCTGGATGATGCAGATGGTGTTGAAACGAATCTCCCTTTCCTAGAGCTGGCCCAAAGCATTGCGGTACAAAGTGTTTTACGCTCTGCCATCACCTCGGCTTATCGCCGCCCAGAAGCCGAATGCCTGCCGGTGCTGGTTGAACAAGCCAAAATGCCGAATGCGCAAATGGCGGAGCAAACCCAAGCACTCGCGTATAAATTGGTGGCGGCATTACGCGCCAAGCGCACCGGTGGCGGCGTTGAAGGCTTGATCCACGAATTCTCTTTATCTAGCCAAGAAGGCGTGGCACTGATGTGCTTGGCCGAAGCCCTGCTGCGGATTCCTGACCGTGCTACACGGGATGTATTGATCCGCGATAAAGTCAGCAAGGGCGATTGGCATGCTCACCTTGGCCAATCGCCTTCTTTGTTTGTAAACGCGGCGAGCTGGGGGCTGATGCTGACCGGTAAATTGGTTGCAACCAATAGCGAGGCGGGCTTATCTTCTGCACTGACCCGTATGATTGGTAAGGGTGGCGAGCCGTTGATCCGTAAGGGCGTCGATATGGCGATGCGTTTGATGGGTGAGCAGTTTGTAACTGGCGAAACCATTGCCGAAGCGCTGGCCAATAGCCGTAAATTTGAAGCCCGTGGCTTTAGATATTCTTACGATATGCTGGGTGAAGCGGCCACCACTGCGGAAGATGCCAAGCGCTATTACGCCGCTTATGAGCAAGCCATTCATGCCATTGGCAAGGCCTCGGCTGGGCGTGGTATTTACGAAGGCCCAGGTATTTCGATTAAGCTTTCTGCGCTGCATCCACGTTATTCGCGTGCTCAGCAAGACCGCGTAACTGCCGAACTATTGCCCAGCGTGCTTGCGCTAGCCCGCTTGGCTCGCCGTTACGATATCGGCTTAAATATTGATGCCGAAGAAGCCGACCGCTTAGAAATCTCGCTCGATTTGCTAGAAGCCATGTGCTTTGATGAGGAGCTTGCTGGCTGGAATGGGATTGGCTTTGTCATTCAGGCTTACCAAAAACGTGCCCCGCATGTGATTGATTATGTGATCGATTTGGCGCGTCGCAGCGGCCACCGCCTGATGATTCGCTTAGTGAAAGGTGCGTATTGGGATAGCGAAATCAAGCGTGCGCAAGTGGATGGCTTAGAAGACTATCCGGTATATACCCGTAAGGTTTATACCGATGTATCTTACCTCGCCTGTGCTCAAAAACTACTGGCCACGCCAGATGCGGTATATCCACAGTTTGCAACGCACAATGCCCAAACGCTCTCGGCGATTTATCATCTGGCAGGGCAAAATTACTATCCAGGCCAGTACGAGTTCCAATGCCTGCACGGTATGGGCGAGCCTCTATACGAAGAAGTCACCGCGCGTGAAAAGCTGGGCCGCCCATGCCGTGTGTATGCGCCGGTGGGCAGCCATGAAACGCTGCTGGCCTACTTGGTGCGCCGCCTCTTAGAAAACGGTGCCAATAGCTCCTTTGTAAACCGGATCGCCGATGAAAACGTGGCGATTGAAGAGCTGATTGTGGATCCTATCGTGCAAGCTACGGCGGTGATCCCTGCCTTTGCCCCACACGATAAAATCCCTTTGCCACGCTTTTTATTTGGGCTCAATCGGCTGAATTCTAGTGGTTTGGATTTATCTAATGAGCATAGATTAGCGTCGCTTTCTGCGGCGCTGCTCGCTGGCGCAAATAGTGAATGGTTAGCGCTGCCCATGTTAGGGATTACGGCTGAGCCGGATGTATCACGTAAGCAAGCCGTTAAAAACCCTGCAGATCATCAAGATATTGTTGGTCATGTGATTGAAGCGGATCAGGCAGATGTGGCCGCCGCCTTTATGTACGCCGCCAATATTGGCCCAATTTGGCAAGCCACATCGGTGGCCGAGCGCGCTGCCTGCCTAAACCGTGCGGCGCAAATGCTTGAATCTGGAATGCAGCCGCTCTTGGGGCTGATTGTGCGAGAAGCGGGTAAATCTTTGCCTAACGCGATCGCTGAAGTGCGTGAAGCAGTGGATTTCTTACGTTACTACGCGCAGCAAATTGAGCAAGACTTTGCTAACGATTCGCACCGCCCACTTGGCCCTATTGTATGCATCAGCCCATGGAATTTCCCGCTGGCGATCTTTATTGGTCAAGTGGCCGCCGCCTTAGCCGCAGGTAACCCTGTGTTGGCTAAGCCTGCTGAGCAAACGCCATTGATTGCTGCTGAAGCCGTGCGTATCTTGCGTGCCGCAGGCGTGCCCGCAGGCGCGGTGCAACTGCTACCAGGGCGTGGTGAAACCGTAGGTAGCGCCTTGATTTCTGACGCGCGCTGTAGTGGTGTGATGTTTACTGGTTCTACCCAAGTTGCACGCTTAATTGCCAGCAATCTGGCGCAGCGTTTAGACAAAGATGGCCGCACTATTCCGCTGATTGCGGAAACCGGCGGGCAGAACTGCATGATCGTCGATTCATCGGCGCTGGCAGAGCAGGTGGTCGGGGATGTGCTCATGTCGGCCTTTGATTCGGCAGGCCAACGCTGCTCGGCACTGCGCGTGTTGTGCTTGCAGGAAGAAGCCGCCGATCATATCTTGCATATGCTCAAAGGTGCGATGCAAGAGCTGCATATTGGTAATCCAGATTCGCTCAGCGTGGATGTGGGCCCTGTGATCGATGCAGAGGCTCAGCAAAATATCGCCGCGCATATCGCAGCATTTAAGGGCCGTGGTGCTGAAGTGCTGGCGCTACCATTACCCGCAGCTTGCCAGCAAGGCACATTTATCGCGCCAACGCTGATCGAAATCAGCAGCCTTGCCGAGCTGAAACAAGAAATATTTGGCCCCGTGCTGCATGTGATTCGCTATCGCCGCGAAGCATTAGATCAATTGATTGACGATATCAATGGCACAGGCTTTGGCCTGACCTTTGGCGTGCACACACGTATCGATGAAACCATTGCCCATGTGGTTGGCAAGGTGCAAGCGGGTAATGTCTATGTAAACCGCAATGTAATTGGTGCTGTAGTTGGGGTGCAACCTTTTGGCGGCGAAGGCTTATCTGGTACTGGCCCTAAGGCGGGCGGGCCGCTTTATCTGCCGCGTTTATTATCACGCCGCCCAGTACAAACCTTGCCAGGTGATCAGGCCGCTCTTGCTCCACTGCTGGCTTATCACGATCACTTGCAAGCTAGCCAGCAAACCGAAGCAGCAGCGCGTTGCAGCCGTTATTTAGCAGGATCTGGCCTAGGGGCGAATCTTGATTTACCCGGCCCAACGGGCGAGCGCAACCGCTATCTGCTGCATCCTCGCGGCCCTGTGCTCTGTATTGCAGCCAGTGAACAGGGGGCGATTGCACAATTTTCAGCTGCATTGGCTAGCGGCAATCAAGCGATCTTTATTGCTCACCCTGTGGCGAAAACACTACTGGATTCTTTACCGACTGCCCTGCAAAGCCGCTTATTCCTAAAGCCATCTCTTGAGGCTGCTGGTGATATTGGGGCGGTATTGTTTGAGGGGGATAGCGATGCATTGGCTAAGATCAACCGCCAAATCGCCGAGTTGGCAGGCCCTATCTTACAAGTGCAAGGCTTATCTAGCGCGGCTTTGGCAGCGGGTGAAGATTTTGATCTAGCACGGCTCTTGGCAGAGCGCTCCATCAGCGTCAATACCGCAGCGGCAGGCGGTAATGCTAGCTTGATGAGCATTAGTTAATTCGCTAAGAGAGGAAGGAAAAAGGTCTGTAGACACAATGGGCATTCAGCACACAGATCACTGAGAAAGCAATAATCGGTTTCTCAGTGATCTCTGTGTGCTCTTGGTTTTATCGCGGTGCCTGCAGACTCTTTGTGGGCCAATCAAGATCAACCATCTTGCTCTTTCTATTTTTTTACAGTTTTTTTAAGCCTTGTGTTAGGGTCTGTTGACGTTTCATTCGCCATTGCGCTGAGCCGGAAAACGGTCAGGCACAAGGCATGTGACGAAGGCAATAACGGGTTATTGTCGAGGAGCATAACGCAGTGAATGGCCATTTTCCGGCTCAGCCCTTCGGGTTTAGCCCACTTTTGGGGCTGCACGGCGTTAAAAATCGCTGATGGTACTCGTACCATGTCGCAATTTTCTCCTTGTTCAGCACCAAAACTGGGCCAAACGCAGCCGTGAATGAAACGTCAATAGACCCTAGTAAGCTTTCCCCCAATCGGTGCATAATAAGCCGGTCTGCATTGCTTAGCTGGTGGTTTATGACTTTTCTTCTTTCCCTGCTCGAAACCCGCATTCTTGGCGCGTTGATTGAAAAGCAGATTACTGTTCCTGATACCTATCCCCTCTCGCTTAATTCCCTTGTTTCAGCTTGTAATCAAAAATCAAATCGCGATCCTGTCATGGAAGTGAATGACACGGAGGTGGACGAGGCGCTGGTTCGTTTAAAAGAATTGAAATTGGTTGAGGGATACCATCCCGGAGGGCGGATTGCGCGTTATTCGCAGCATTTTGCCGCCGTGCTACAAATTCCGTCGCAATCGGTGGCAATTTTAGCCGCCTTGATGTTGCGCGGCCCGCAAACGGCCGGCGAGTTGCGTTTAGCTTGCGAGCGCTTGCATAAATTCTCAGATATTTCGGCTGTAGAAGGCTTTTTAGAAGAGCTGGCGGAGCGAAGCGCGGACGGCTTAGTGGTAAAGCTGCCGCGCGCACCAAGCGCAAGGGAGTGCCGCTGGGCGCACTTGCTATCGGGTGAGCCAGTGATCAATGAGGCCGCACCAAGTGCCAAAGGCAGTACCGATTCGGCCTTGCAGGCCAAAGTGGATCGTTTAGAAATTGAACTCTTTGAGTTAAAAGAAAAAGTGGCAAAGATTTGCGCCGAATTAGGTATGGATTAAACTGCCTTGCCAAGCGGCAAAGAATGCCGCTTGGCCGAGGCATTAAAGTCTGCTTATATGCTGCCGATGATCTAGTTATGCGGCTTGCAAGCTTTCGAGATTTTGGCACTATACTTGCATAGTCTTTTGATAACACTCGATTATTAGGATGTTTATCATGAGCACTTTTGTAATCCACCCCATCTGGCCAGTGAGCGAACCTGAAGCGATGGAATACGGGCTTTTCCGTGTTACTCATCATGGCGAGCAAGAGCTATTGCGTAGTGCATGTTTAGAAAGCCTCACTGATTTACATCATATGATGAAGTATTTGGCTCATCAGCCGAATGGCACGAAACCGTGCGGGTTGGATTGAGGTTTAACCTAAAATTTAGCTTAGGGTAAGATGCTGGCTTATTTCATTTTTCCCGTGATCCGCCATGGCCCTCAAGGCAACTATTTTTAAGTCTGATTTGCAAATTGCCGATATGGATCGGCATTACTACGCAACGCATCCGCTGGTGATTGCGCGCCATCCTTCTGAAAATGACGAGCGCATGATGGTGCGCTTATTAGCATTCGCCCTGAATGCTAGTGAATCGCTCGCTTTTACTAAAGGCTTGAGCGATACCGATGAGCCAGATATTTGGGATAAAGATTTAACCGGCGCAATTCAATTGTGGATTGAATTAGGCCAGCCGGATGAAAAGCGTATTCGCCAAGCATGTGGGCGCGCCGAAAAAGTAGCGGTGTTTACATATAGCGGTAATAGCGCTGATGTTTGGTGGAAAGGCATTGCCAGCAAATTAGAGCGTTTAGATAATCTGCAAGTGATTAATGTGCCAGTAGAAATGACGCAAAAATTAGCTACGCTCGCTAATCGCAATATGCAATTGCAATGCACGATTCAAGATGGGCAAGTATGGCTGGCAGATAATAGCCAATCTATCGAAGCGCACTTTACGGTTTTAAAAGCGTTTAAGTAGCTCATTAAATTAAAATAATACCTATAGACGCAGAGAAAAAATCGGTGTGTTGTCGCTTTGTGCTGAGTCAAATGAGGCCCAAAAATACGATTAAGAATATTGGGTTTCGTATGCTCACCGCCAAGCTACACTTTACATTAACATTGACTAGTAGTTATTTAGCACAGCATATTCAATTTCAGGTTTTCTCTGTGTGCGCTGTGTTCTTCTTGATCTCTGTGTCTACAGATCTTTTAAAGCAACTTTTCTGAGAAACAAATGGATTTAAATCAGTTAATGCTCGATGTTCGCCAATTTGCTAAAGATCGCGATTGGGAGCGTTATCACACGCCTAAGAATTTATGTATGGCAATGTCGGTAGAAATGGCCGAATTGCTTGAGCATTTTCAATGGGATACAGCAGAAGAATCTCAGCAATTAAGCAGCGAGAAGCGCACCGCCGTAGAGCAAGAAATGGCCGATGTGCTGCTGTATATGATTAGGCTGAGCGATGTGCTAAATGTAGATTTAGAAACGGCCATCCGTGAAAAAATCCTGCTTAATGCCATTAAATATCCACCGCTATCAAAATGACGCATCTATCTAATCAACAAATCATTCAAGAGACCGAGCGCTGGTTAACGAGTGCGGTGATTGGCCTTAATCTTTGCCCCTTTGCTAAAGCGGTGCACGTTAAAAAGCAAATTCGCTATGTGCTGAGTGAAGCACGCAATATTGATGTTTTGATTGAAACATTAATTACCGAGCTAGAAACGTTAGCTGCTGCAAACCCTGCTGAAATTGAAACTACGCTACTGATCCATCCCCATGTTTTGGGTGATTTTTTAGCCTATAACGATTTTCTAGATATTGCTGACTCTCTGCTGGAAGAGCTAAATTTAGGAGGCGTTTTGCAAATTGCCAGTTTTCACCCACAGTATCAGTTTGAGGGGAGTTGCCCTGATGATATTGATAACTACACCAACCGCAGCCCTTACCCCACTTTGCATTTAATTCGTGAAGAGAGCATTGCCAAGGTAGAGGCCGATGCAGATGTGATTGTGGAGCGCAATATTGCTACCTTGCGTGCTATGGGCTTGGCGGGATGGACAAAACTATGGGAATAATTCCGCTTATTTGCTTAAATCAGGGCGTGAGCAGCATTTACAAATAAAAAAATGAACTTTAGCTCTGTATTCTTTCCAAACAAGGATCGCTCGCTAAGGATTTTTTATGTTGTTCCGTATTACTATTTTGTGCTTGGCCTTTGTATTAACGGCTTGCCAAGAAAATCACTCCCCTCGCTCTAAGGCTCAAGCACAAGCGAGTACCCCTGATGTGTTTTTTAAAAAGAACCAAGCCGAATGGGATACCTTACAGCAATTTGTTGGCCAAAATCCGCAAGATATCAAGCTGTGGGAGCGTGCTCCGCTTAAGCATGCGTTACGCTTATTACTTGGCCCCCAGCTTGCTACCTTTAAGCTGTATATGGAAAAATCCAGCCCACTTCTACAAGATCGTGTGTTGTATGTGAGTGGCAGCAGTAGAGAAGAGGGCAAAGGGCAGGCGTATATTCTGATTGATGTTGAAAATAGAAAATTAGAAGTGGGCATTATTAGTAATGGCAAGCTAGAAGTTTTGACTACGCCTGGCGAAGCAATCTATTTCCCTAGCGATTTAGAGCCGATGATAAAGAAATTAAGCATTAGGATGTAAAAGCTTGCAGATGATAGGTATAATCTGCCCTGCAAGAGTAGTCCTCGTAGTACAACGGATAGTACAAGTGCCTCCTAAGCGCTAGATACAGGTTCGATTCCTGTCGGGGACACCAGTTTTGTGCTACAAAACATCAGCCCGCAAGCTTTATGCTCTGCGGGTTTTTTGTTGTTTGTGTATATGCTTGCCAATTCCATTGGACAATAAAAATAGCCCAGTTGGGCTATTTTTATTGTAAGAACATGGCTGAGGCTTAAAGCTTAAAGCTTAAAGCGGCCAAATTGCTCTCTTAGGAAAGCAGCTAGTTGGTTTAGATCGTGAACCGTTCTGGTGGCATTTTGCAGATTGGCATCAGATTGTTGCATTTGGTTGGTAATGTTTTCCGCGCTTTGTGCCATCGCGGTTGTGGCATTTTGTTGCTCGAGAGTGGCGTGTGCAATTTCGCCAATTTTGGCCATTACTTCATCCATGTTTTCGCGAATGGTACCAATCTTGGTTGCCGCTTCTTCAGATAAATTCACGCCGCTTTGTACTGCGGTGATGGTTGTTTGCATATTGCTCACAGCAATCCCTGTTTCTCCGCGAATCCCTTCAATCATTCCGGTAATTTCAATGGTTGCGGAGGAAGTACGCTCTGCTAGCTTGCGCACTTCGTCTGCTACAACGGCAAAGCCGCGGCCTTGCTCGCCAGCTCGGGCAGCTTCAATAGCGGCATTAAGCGCCAGCAGGTTTGTTTGGTCTGCAATTTCCTTAATCACGCGGATAATGCCGCTAATATCTTGGGCTCTTTGATTAAGGCGATCGAGCAGATTGGATAAATCGCTGACTTCTTTCGCTGATTTGCCAACTTCATTGGCGACTTCTTTAACTGTGGCTGCTGATTGCCCAGATAAGGCCCCCGTACTTGTGACGAGTTTATTTGCATCTCTGGAATTATCGGCGATATGCGAGATACTGACGGTTATTTCTTCAATAGTGGCCGCATTGGATGCGGATAAGTCCGATAGCCTTTGCGAGTCATTTGCCAAATCATTTAACACCGAATTAATAGAACCAATACCAACAGTTAAATTTTCTGTTTCTTTGCGAATATCAATAAACATATCGCGCAATTGATCGGTGAATCGATTAAATGCTTGCGCAGTAGCGGCTATTTCATCAGTGCCATCAATTTCAATTTTGCGGGTTAAATCGCCACCGCCTTGTGCAATTTCTTGCATTGCATGCCGAACTTTATCCAAGCTGCGTAGCATTTTAGTAATTAAAAATCCAGCGAGAGGAATTACTATAATTAACAAAATAACTAAGGCTGCAATAGCTTGAAGGATAAGTTGATTGAGTGGTTCTAAAATCACTGATTTATCGATCACTAAGATTAGATTTAAATCAGTACCTTCAATCGGCTGTACAAAAACAAATTTTTTCTCGTTCGCAATAGTAATTTCAGCTAGGTCATTTGTCGCTGCCATGCTGGCAAGGTTATTGGCGTTTAAATCGCTGGAGATATCACTGGTAGGCTTATTGAGCTTATCTTTATCATTATGCGCTAGGATTTGGCCGCCTTTATCGGCCAAAATAGCATAACCATTACCGGTTAATTTGATATTTAAAACATCTTTAACCACTCCCGCTAAGGAGATATCAACAGCGGCAACGCCTTTAAAACCGGCTTCTCCGTTTACTGGCGAGGCAAAAGATAAAATAAGCTGCTTGCTTTCTGCATCTACATAGGGCGGGGTAAGGATGGTTTTTCCTGCTGCAACGGCTTGTTTATACCAAGGCCGAGATGTGGCATCAAATCCTGCGGGCATATCCACTTTATGCCCGCTGATGAATTTTTTATCTGGAGTGCCGATATAGGCTAAATCGAATTTTGCGCTTTTTTCAGTTTGGTATAAAGCAGGAACTGGGTCATCGGCTTTGGATAATGCTTCTGCTAAGCCAGAAACAATATTGTGCTTTTCGCTTACCCAATTACGAAGTACGACATTGTAGCCAGTGGCAATACCTACTATTTCATTATGCAGACTTACATTCACTATTTCATGGCGCATTTTTAAATAGCTGCCAAATGTAAGTATAGAGCCAGATATCAGCGTTAAAACTGAAATAAATATAATCAACTTAACTTTGAGTGATTGATTCATGCTTTGCCTCTTTAAAGCTAATTATTGATTAGTAGTCTGCTGGATGAGCCGTAAGAATTTATCTAAATATCATTCTCAAGCTGGCTTATCCATTTGCCGTTTGAATACTCCTAATTGGCATTATTGCACAAAAAAATATAAAGACAATAGCAACTGAAGGTTAACTGCTGTAAGGTGTTATCCGCGTATGACACGAATAACTTCATTCACATCTTGTAACTTTATTAAGATTCTTTGTAATTGCTCTGCATCTCTAATTTCTAAAGTAAACCGCATCATTACCCGCTGATCTTTGCTTTGCGTATTGACTGCAGTTACATTAATTCGCTCTCGTGCCATTATGTCAGATAGATCTCTAAGCAATGTGCTACGGTTATGCGCTTCAACTAATAAATCAGTTGCAAATACATGGCCTCTTTGAATGCCCCAATCGGCATTGATAAGCCGCTCTGGCGCTGCGCTAGCTAGGCGCTTTAGTGTACTGCAATCACTGCGGTGAATAGATATCCCCCGGCCCTTGGTTACAAAGCCCATAACGTGATCGGGGGGAACAGGCTTGCAGCATTTAGCCAGCAGCGTCATGAGTTTATCCACACCCTCAATTAAAATACCTTCGCCGTTTCCATTGGCTCTGGCGGCTTTAATAAAGTCGTTAGTGGGTTCTGCTGCAATCGGCTCAATAGGTGCAAGGCTTTCTCTGAAGGCTTGATTAAGCTCACGTTGGGAGATTTCGCCTTGGCCCAGCGCTGCATACAGCTCATCAATGTGCTTGCAGCCTAGCTTAATTGCGATATTTTCTTGATTGGCATCGCGCGCAGCGCAGCGAGCCGCCTCTTTATCATAAGTAGAACGGCCCGCTTCAAGGGCGATATCTTGGTGTTGCTGGCGTATCCAATGGCGGATTTTGCTGGCGGCACGGTGGCTTTTTACATAACTATTATGCAGCCAATCAAGGCTAGGCCCACCTTCTTTTGTGGATAGAATTTCTACGCGCTGGCCGTTTTCTAGCGCGGTATAAAGTGGCACAATTTGCCCGTTTACTTTGGCGCCCCGGCAGCGGTGTCCAAGATCAGTGTGTACGTGGTAGGCAAAATCAACGGGCGTGCTGCCCTTGGGCAGGGTAATGACGCGGCCTGCTGGGGTCAGAATATAAATAGTGTCGTCGAATAACTCGGCTTTAAAGGTCTCGGCGAATTGCGTTTCGCTGGCCATATCTTCACGCCAGTCTAATAACTGGCGCAGCCAAGCAATTTTTTCTTCGTAGCGCGCATCGCCCTGGCCGCCTTCTTTATAGCGCCAGTGTGCCGCCACGCCGTATTCTGCGTGCTCGTGCATTTCTACGGTGCGAATTTGTACTTCAACCGCTTTATCATTTTCGCCAATGACGGCCGTGTGTAGGCTGCGATAAAAATTGCCTTTGGGGTGAGCAATATAATCGTCAAATTCGCCCGGAATAGGTTGCCAAAGATTGTGCACAATACCGAGCGCGGTATAGCAATCTTTTAAATCTGGCACTAAAATCCGTACTGCGCGAATATCATATAGCTCAGAAAAATCGAGCTTTTTCTTTTGCATTTTTTTCCAAATGCTGAAAATATGTTTTGGCCGCCCCATTAAATCGGCTTTTACGCCGGCATTATTAAGCTCAATTCTGAGCGTATCTAATACGTCATCAATAAACTTTTCCCGATCAACTCGGCGCTCGTCTAATAGCTTGGCAATTTTTTTATAGGTATCGGGGTGCAGATATCTAAAGCCTAAGTCTTCTAATTCCCATTTAATTTGCCATACCCCCAAGCGATTAGCTAAAGGGGCAAATAAATCGAGGGTTTCTTGCGCAATGCGGCGACGAGTTTCTTCGGGTGCTCGGGCTAGCTCGTGCATGGTTTGGGTGCGCCAAGCCAGCTTGATCAGCACAGCGCGGATATCTTCTACCATGGCGATCAGCATTTTGCGCACGGCTTCAATCTGCTGTGCAGCATCTGCGGCTTTACCACCAGTAGGGTGAGCTAGGCTGCGTAATTTGCTGACCTTACTGGCACCATCCACTAGCCGAGTAACATCAGGGCCAAAGTGGGTACTAATCAACGCGATGGGCTGATTAAGCTGAGTAGGCAGCGCAAACAAGAGGGTGGCGATCACCGAATTTGCATCGAGGCGTAAATCGGCCACGATGGATGCGCTGGCTACAGCATGCTGGAACAGCGAGCAGCCGGTATCGGTATGAGTAAGTTGGCCGTATTGCTCGAATATCCAATCAAGCGCTTGGTGTATACGCACGATATCGGTGGGTGGGTAGCGCTCAGTCAGGGCACTAAGCCAGCGATCAGGGTCTGCAGCTTCGGCAATAGATTGGGCAAGTGGGCGGGTAACGGCAACCATGGCAAATCACATCTAAAAATTAGACTCCGATTTTGCCTACTTTGCGTGGACAGTCATAGTGTGAACTGAGTTTATTGTAAATAATTTCTTGTTTTTAATAAAAAAGTGTTGGTTTAAGCTTTCTTATGGTGAAAGTAGATCGATTTTTTTATAAAAGGTAAGGGAAGGGCTTAGAGTTTAAAAAATTCTATTTTGCTGCGCACTAGCTGTGTTTGTTGTTCGATTTGATCTGATGAGGCGGATAGTTGCATGGCAAGATTGGCGTTCATGGTGGATATGATGTTGAATTGCTGTACGGTTTCACTGATTTGCTCGATGGCACTAGATTGCTCTGCAGCAGATGCCGATATTTGTGCAATTAAATGTGCGGTAGCTTGAATATCAGTTTCAATTTGATCAAGCGCATGAATGGCCGCATCTGATTTTTCAATGCTCTGTTGGGCTAAAGTCTCTATATCTGATGCGGCGGTTTGGCTGCGCAGTGCTAATTTTTGTACCTCTACTGCGACGACTGCAAAGCCTCTGCCATGCTCTCCTGCTCTAGCGGCTTCAATTGCGGCATTTAAGGCAAGCAGATTAGTTTGATAGGCAATATCGTCAACAATGCAGACTTTTTTTGCGATATTTCTCATGACCGCTATGGTGTCTCTGACGATGAGAGCTCCGTGCTTAGAGGCTGCTACGGCATTTTGTGATTGGTGAACGGATTGTTGGCTGTTATGCAGCGTAAGGTGTGTGGTGTCGCTGAGCTGGTTTAGCGTGGCGGTACTTTCTTCAATGCCTGCTGCTAGCTCGTGACTAGAATGACCCAGTGTTTGAGCGGTAGAGCAAATTTGTGTGGAAAGAGCTGATAGTGAAGAGACGCAATTTTGGGTTTCTTCGATAATCGATTTTAGCTGCATCCCCATGGTCTTGATGCCAGCCAGTAGGCCACTAGGATCTTGGGGCTTAAGTGTGGTCACCACATGCAAATTCCCTGCAGCAATATGAGTCATCACATTGGTCATGGCTGGTTCTGCTTCTAATATATTGATCACCTTGCGGTAGGTGGATGCTACCACCAAGCCAATAATAATCAGCGTAACTAACATCAGCACAGACACTAGTTGAATGCTGTACTGCGTGCTTTTAGTGGCATTTTGTTCTTCTTGTTTTTGATAAGCAATTACAGCAGGGATCATGGCTTCAATGCCTTTGCGATGTGCATCGTATAAAGGCTGTAACTTCAGCATGCTGTCTTTTATCGCTAAGCTATCGTAATCGTTAACTGCAGGTAATAGCTGCTGCCTGAGTAAGACTAAGTATTGCTGAGCAGGCGGTGATGCAATGTCACGCATGGCCTGGATAATTTCTTGTGGAATAGAGCTACTGAGCCAGTAGTCTCGGCGCTGTTCAAAGGCGTTAGTTGCTTTGTGTAGATCTTGGGTGAGTTTGATTCTTTGTGTGTTATTTATGTTGCTGATTAATTGTTGAACAATGAGATGCGTTTCAAGCAAATTAGCGGGAGGCGGAAGGGCATCGGCAATGAGATCTTTACTTGCAACAATGCGTTGATAGCGATCCCCATTGATCAGTACGCCAGCAGACAAATACCAAATAATGGTGGCTTGGGCCAAAAGTAAAAAAGCGATGAGGGTGAGCAAGCTTATAAATTGGTGGCGTACAGTCGTAGCTTTGCTCATTACTGACCTCAAACAAATCGTTCAAAATGTCTTCAGTGTTCTAAGCATAGGGCAGAAGTTACCCCTAGCAGCCTGTCGGACTTAATACTGATCTACTACGGAAAAGCCGGATTTGGCCATATTTCACGCATTTTCTCGTTGAATAGCCAGCTATTCGCCTCAAAAGCCCGCGAAATCTGTCTCAAATCGGTCTTTCCCTCGCTACGATCGCTTAAGCCCGACAGGCTGCTAGTAGACAACATCAATGGCGAAGTGTCATCGCTATTGATATTGGAAATTGAAAGTGTTTTTGCTTTTTGTGGCAGCAAAGTGAATAAGAAAATCAAGTATGTATTAATATTTACAGCGGGTGTTAAAGCGCCTCTGCTTACACAGTACACAGAGGCCGCTTAGGCTAATTGTTACTCTTGCTCTTCTTTAGCTTAGTCTAGGCTGAGTCATTCACAAATAAAGCGGTTATTTTTTTGGAGTTAATAACGGCTACCGGAGCTTAATTCATCTTGCAAACGGTGCAGCAGCGCCAATCGTTGCGGGCTGATCGTGCCTTCTTCTACCCCTTTACGCATGCCACAATCTGGCTCTTGGCGGTGACGGCAGTTATGAAAGCGGCAAGTACCAATACGCTCTTTAAATTCAGGAAAGTAAGCGGGCAAATCCTGAGCGGTGATATGCGCCAAGCCAAAGGATTGCAGACCAGGTGAATCAATGAGCGCTGATTCTGTATCTAGATGATAAAAAGTAGCATTGGTGGTGGTGTGTTTACCCGCATCCAGTGCGATGGAAATCTCATTTACACGGGCGTTGGCATCCGGTAATAGGGCATTGGTAATGGTGGATTTACCCATTCCCGATTGCCCTACCAACACAGAAATATGCCCAACTAAGGCGGCGCGTAGTGGGGTGATGTCGTTGCTGAGCGCTGAAACTTCGATCACCTTATAGCCCAGATTCACAAAGTATTGCAGCCGCTCTTTTGCAGCCGTAGCCGTCGGTAAATCGCATTTATTTAAGCAGATCAGTGTTTGAATACCGCCCGCTTCGGCCGCAATGGCGCAGCGGCTGATCAGCTCGGTCGAAAAGCTAGGTTCTGAGGCCAGCACAATAATTAGCTGTGTGACATTGGCTGCGATCAGCTTGCTTTTCCATGCGTCTGAGCGATAAAGCAGGGTTTTACGCTCTAATACGCGCTCAATCACTGCTTGCTCGTCGTTCAAAATTTGGATGTCGACCAAATCACCGCAGGCGTAATCCGTTTTTTTGCCACGGGTACTAGCCCGAAGGCGCTGGCCATTAGTGCGTTCAACAATATAAGACCTGCCGTGGCTAGCGACGATACGGGCTGTTTCTGTCATGAATTCGCTTTCAATGTGAGTGCGTCCGATCTAGCGGCGCAGATAAAATCATTACGGGTGATGCCGTTGGCAGAATGAGTACTCCAGCGCACGCGGCAGCGGCTATAGCTAACGTCTAAATCGGGGTGGTGATTTTGTTGGTTGGACATCCAAGCGACTGCATTTACAAAACCCATTGTTTCGTGAAAATTTTTAAAGCGAAACGTTCTTTCAAGATAAGCATCGGTCACGATCCAGTCTTGTAGATCGGTAGATAGCATTTCAGCTTCAACTTCGCTGAGCTTTACTGCGCCATCGATACAGTTTTCGGTACTAAGGGACATGATTTATTCCTTATTATTGAGTTTCTTCAAGGCGGCAATGCGCAGTGCTGCCGGAGGATGACTATCGTAAAATAGGCTATGCAATGGATCAGGTGTCAGCGTAGCTGCATTGCCCTCATAAAGTTTAACTAAGGCATTAATAAGATCAGCAGCGGATTCTTGTTCCGCTGCGTAGGCATCAGCCTCGTATTCATGTTTCCTCGATGACATTGAGCTTAGTGGCGCAAAAATAAATGTAAATACGGGCATCACTAAAAAGAATAGTAATAGCGCTGTAGCAGTGCTACTACTATTTACCCCAAGCCCTTGATAAAACCATAGTTCTTGTTTGAGCTGGCCTAATGTCCACAACATGGCCAGCATCAGGCCGAAAGTCCACAGCATGCGTTTGGCAATATGGCGATGTTTAAAATGGCCTAATTCATGCGCTAAGACGGCGGCCACTTCGCTGGCATTTAAAGATTTAAGCAGGGTATCAAAAAACACAATACGCTTGGCTTTACCCAGGCCGGTGAAATAAGCATTGCCATGGCTAGAGCGTTTAGAACCATCCATCACATAAATGCCATTGGTTTTAAAACCGCAGCGTTTTAACAGCGATTCAATTCGCGCTTGTAAATGCTCATCACTTAGTGGTTCAAATTTATTAAAAATAGGCGCAATAAAAGTAGGAAAGGCCCACATTAATAATAATGAAAAGCTCACCCAAGTTATCCAAACCCATAGCCACCAATATGCACCCATCTGATCCATTAACCAGAGCACTCCTGCCAAAAGCGGCAAGCCAATTGCGGCTGCAACGGCGGTAGTTTTAAGCGTATCTGCGATAAAAAGCTTGCCGCTGGTGTTGTTGAAGCCGTATGAGGCTTCAATTTTAAAAGTAGAAATTAAAGTAAACGGCAGCGTAATTAAGCTATGCAGCAGGGTGAAACCTGCAATCAGTATAACGCCTGCCCAAAGTGGGGAGCTAATCCAGTCAGATAGTTGCTGATTGATCCATTCAATACCGCCACCTAGGGTAAATGCCGCTAAGAGCATCGCCTCAAATAGGTTAACGATCATGCCAAAACGCGTTTTTGCCACAGTGTAATCGGCGGCGCGTTGGTGCGATGCTTGGGTAATATGGCCATTAAATTCTGCTGGAACGCTGGCTCTGTGGCGCTTTACATGGTTGATATGGCGCATTGCCAGCCAGAGTTGCAAGATCACACTGGCCGTTAATGCAAACAGAAAGAGGAGGGAGAACTGATTAGCGTTCATTTGCAGGTAAAATAGCATTTTTGTATGTTGAATAGGGCCAAGTATGCCACAAGACAAGAACCACCTCATCTGGGTTGATATGGAGATGACTGGGCTTGATCCAGAAAAAGAGCGTGTTATTGAAATTGCCGTCATTATTACAGACAGCAATCTCAACCTGATTGCCGAGGGGCCCGTGTTTGTTGTGCACCAAGACGCTAGCATTTTGGATGCGATGGACGACTGGAATAAAAATACCCATGGTAAATCGGGCTTAATTGAAAAGGTAAAAGCATCGACCTTAAGCGAAGCAGAAGTAGAAGCGCAGCTGATTGCTTTTTTAGAAGAATACGTGCCTAAGGGTGCATCGCCGCTATGTGGTAATTCGGTACACCAAGATCGCCGTTTCCTAGTGAAATATCTACCCACTTTGGAAGAATTTTTTCACTACCGCAATTTGGATGTTTCAACCCTGAAAGAGCTATGCAAGCGTTGGCAACCAGAAGTCGCTAAGCAATTTAAAAAGCGTGGCGCGCATACGGCACTGGCCGATATTCAAGAATCGATTGATGAGCTGAAGTTTTACCGCGAACACTTTATCCGCCAGCCTGCGGTTTAAAATTTGGCGTGGGCACGCTGCTGTGCCCACGCGGCTATCGGATATCACATTCACGCGTGGGTATAAAATCATGCCTGGCCTACATTTATTTTTATTTGAAATCTAAAGGTTTAACCCCATGTTAGGACTAGCAACTGAACTGGGCCGCGTGCTGTTGGCGCGTGGTCAAAGCGTTACCACCGCAGAATCTTGCACCGGCGGTTTAATTGCTGGGGCGATTACTGATATCGCGGGTAGCTCTGCATGGTTTGAGCGCGGGTTTATCACCTACTCCAACGAAGCCAAAATGGACATGCTTAGCGTTCCGCCAGAGTTTATCGCCAAGTTAGGTGCGGTGAGCGAGCCGGTGGTGGCCGCCATGGTGCAAGGCGCGTGTTTGCTAGCCAATGCCGAGTGGGGAGTGGCGGTGAGTGGCGTAGCTGGCCCCGCTGGCGGTAGTGTGGATAAGCCGGTCGGAACCGTGTGCTTTGCCTTTGCAGGGCCAACGGGCATTATCACAGAGCAAGAATTATTTGATGGCGATAGGGCCGAGGTACGTAAGCAAACGGTACGCCACGCCTTAATTCGCTTGATTGAACTGATTGAAGAGCAAGATTGATGGGATGAACTCCCTATAAAAATCTGTAGACACAGAGCGCGCAGAGGGGCAATACAGCACACAAAATCAGCAGAGGCCTACATTTTTTTTATGGCATAAAGGTTTTCTCTGTGACTACAGATTATTTTTGAATTGCGCCAATAAGGAAAATAAATGACTACGGTCGTTGTCGTTAAAAAAGGTGATCAAATCGCCATTGCGGCAGATAGCCAATCTACTTTTGGCGACACTCGCCTTGGTGCGGGTGATGATGCATGTTGGAATAAAATCTTTGCCGCCCATGATGGCTATTTTTCAATCGCTGGCAGTGCCGCACACGATTTAGTTTTGCAAGCCGCGCTTAAAAAAGTTAAAAATCTAGACTTTAGCGATCGACCTGCTATTTTTGAAAGCTTTAGAAAATTACATCCCAAATTAAAAGATGATTTCTTCTTAAAAGTAGACGAAGAAGAAGATGATCCTTACGAATCTAGTCAAATGACCGTCTTGATGGCCAATCCGTATGGTATTTTTGCCGTGTATAGCCTACGTGAAGTTTACGAATATCAGCGCTTTTGGGGCATAGGCAGCGGGCGTGATTACGCCATTGGTGCGATGAATGCGGTTTACGATAATCCAGATTTTAGCGCTGCTGATATTGCTAGGATTGGTATCGAAGCAGGGTGTGCCTTTGATGTTAGCTCATCCATGCCGATGACCAGTTATACGCTGGAAAAAAACAAATAAGGTAGGGTGGGCAGGTGTTTCTGCTCACGCGTTTAGTTGGCATCCCTCGCGCGGATAAGCTCAATTACCCCTCGCGCAAGTTTGTAGAGATAAAATAATGAAAGATTCACTAGAGCGTTTTTTGTTTGATGGCTTGCCAGTACGCGGCGAAATCGTGCAGCTAGATGCCACTTATAAAGAGGTACTTACCCGCCATCCATACCCACCCGTCTTACAAAAACGCATCGGCGAGCTTTTGGCTGCTGCCGCCTTACTGACCGCCACCATTAAGCTTGATGGTACTTTGGTCATGCAATTACGCGGTAATGGGCCACTAAAAATGTTGGTGGTGGAATGCACCAGCGAAATGACCATGCGGGCCACAGCGCGTTGGGAAGGGCTTATTGCAAACGATGCCACGCTGGCAGAGCTGATCGGTCAAGGCCAGTTTTCTATCATGATTGATCCACAAGATGGCGAAACTTACCAAGGCATTGTGGGCTTTGAAAAAGGCCAGAGCGTGGCCCAAATCATCGAAACCTATATGCAGCGTTCTGAGCAGTTAGATACCAAGCTATGGCTTACTGCAGATGGCGAAACAGCCGGTGGCTTGTTAATTCAAAAGCTGCCAGATGGCCATGGCGATGATGATGGTTGGGATCGTGTCAACGCACTGTCGCAGACTATTCAAGATGAAGAACTGCTAAACCTACCGCTGCGCGAAACGCTTTATCGCCTCTATAACGAAGAAAAAGTCCGTATCTTTGATCCCGTCAGCCCAAGCTTCGCCTGCACCTGCTCACGCGAACGCGTTGGCGGCATGCTTAAAATGCTCGGTAAAGCAGAAATCGAAGGCCTGCTTGCTGAACACGGCCATGTGGATGTGGGTTGTGAGTTTTGCAACGAAAAATATCAGTTTGATCAAGTTGATGTGACCCAGCTCTTTATTGGGCATGGGATTACAGAGGTGAGTCCGCAGTTGCATTGAGTTTGTTGTCCGCCATAAAAAACCGCCCTCAAAATATTGGGGGCGGTTTTTTATGGGCTAAAGCTTATTGCTCTGCAACTGGCTGTTGCCAAGGTAGGGGCACGTTGATGCCGTTGAGTAAGAAGCTACCTTTTTCTAGCGAGGCTTTGGCAGAGAGCAGACCATTTTCGCTGCGGATCAGGTTTTGATCGGTGAGCTTATTGATCTGGCCTTCTACAAATTGCCCAGCTAGATAATCGAGATCGTCTGCCGCTACGCCACTATCTGGGCCGCCGAACATATTGCGGGCTTGCCACATCACCATGGTTTCGATCACTTTACGCGGTACCGAGAAATCGGCTTTGGCGTGCAGTTTATTCACGAATTCAACCGGTTTATCTAAGTCGGCAGGTTGGAAGCCTTTTAGGCCCACTTCGGTGGTGAAGTGGATAGAGCCATCGGGGAGTTTAACGTCAAATTTTTTGATCGCTAATAATGGGTCATGCGTTAGCAGCGGCATGCCGTGGGTTTTAACCAGCTTAACTAGCTCGTTTGAAAATTGATCACGGTTAAGCTGTTTCTTTTGTAGCGCGGTAAATTCGTCGGCAAGCTTGGCAAGGGTTGGGCCGTGTAAATGGCTGGCCGTGGCTTGTACTTCGGCTGGGCCGTAAGGTTGGTCATCTAGAACTAGCTTGGCTAAATTAATGTTTGCGCCGCCATTGATAAACTCGCCTTCCTCGCTAATTTTGCCTGCATAGGCTAGCTCTTCTAGCTTGAGCTTGATGGGGGTGCCTTCAAGTAACTGCATATCAAAACCAGTTAGTTTTGCATTGGTGCTGCCCAGCATAACGCCCGTTTTACCGCGTACATGCTCAAAGCCAAAGCTTAAATCATTAAAGGCGAAAGAGAGTTTACCTTTGGCTCCGCCGGATAGGCCTGGAGCATTGGCAAGCAGTTTGACGCTGTTAAAATCGCCGCCGTAATTCAGCGTGGCATTAAAGCCTTTCCAATTGGCTTTTACACCAGAGATAGCCTCTTCGTAATCAAAGCTAGGCACTTTAATATCAATGACACCATCGTCATTGAAGCCGATTTTATTTTCAATATGAATGGGTTTTTGTGTGCCAAAAAACTGGGTTAAAAACTTTTGGGTTTCTGGCGAAAATATAAATTCGGATTCAACCACTGCTTTATATGGGCGTAGGTTAAATCTGCTTAGCAGCGGTAATGGGCCGTGCTTAATATTCTGGGTATAGGTGACTTCAAATTTAGGCAGCTCGGTGCCTGCGCGCTCAATAAAAAAGCGATATAGCTCAGGATTAAGCAATAGCGTGGTTTTTTCGCTAGAGCTAAACCAGCCGCGCTGATATTCACGATTTTTTACAATAAAGTAGGGCAGGCTGCTTAGCCATTCGTGCTGCTTTTGCAATGTGTTTTCTGCAGCTTTCCCTGCAACATAGGCCCCGCCAATATAGGCAGTAGACAGTATGGCGGCGGTAATTGCACTGCCCAGTAATACTTTACGTTTCACCATTTTCTCCGACATTCTAATAACAAGCTTCGTCTTGGGATAGCTTGACAGAAAAACGGGCGCTTGTGGCGCCCGCTTTGATGGGATTAAATCCGATTCGCCAGTTCTACGGCTTTACCGATGTAATTCCAAGGAGTCAGCTCTTTCAGGCGGGCTTTTTCTAGCTCAGGGATTTCTAAACCATCAATAAATACTGCCAGTGCTTCGCGGGTAATGCCACTTTTACCTCGTGTGAGCTCTTTTAATTGCTCATACGGGTTTGGCACGGCATAGCGGCGCATCACGGTTTGAATTGGCTCAGCGAGCACTTCCCAATTGGCGTTTAAATCATCAAGCATGGCTTGGCGATTGACTTCCAATTTGTTCAAGCCTTTTAAACAGGCTACGTAGGCAAGCAAACTGTAACCTAAGCCCACACCCATATTACGCAAAACGGTGGAGTCGGTAAGGTCACGCTGCCAGCGGCTGATCGGCAGCTTTTGCGATAGATGTGTCAGCATCGCATTGGCCATGCCCAGATTGCCTTCGGAGTTTTCGAAGTCAATTGGATTTACTTTATGCGGCATGGTGGAAGAACCAATTTCGTTCTTATTCACACGTTGTTTAAAGAAGCCCAGCGAGATATAGCCCCAGATATCACGGTTCATATCAATAAGAATGGTGTTGGTACGGGTAAACGTGTCGTACAGCTCGCTCATATAATCGTGCGATTCAATTTGCGTACTGTAGGCGTTAAAGCTGATGCCAAGGCTTTCTACAAAGCGACGGCAGAAGCTTTCCCAATCAAAATCAGGGTAGGCGGAGATGTGGGCATTGTAGTTACCTACCGCGCCATTGATCTTGCCTAATAGCTCTATTTTTTCAATGCGCACCAATTGGCGCTCAAGGCGGTAAGCCACATTGGCCAATTCCTTGCCCATCGTGGTTGGCGTAGCTGGCTGGCCGTGGGTGCGGCTCATCATGGGCGCGTCGGCTAAATCATGAGCAAGCTCTTTAAGTTTGCTGACCATTTCTTTTAGCTTAGGCAGCATCACTGCGTCACGTGCACCTTTGAGCATCAGGGCGTGGCTTAGATTATTGATGTCTTCTGAGGTACAAGCGAAGTGAATAAACTCGCTGGCTGCGCTTACTTCCGCATTGCCAGATAAGCGTTCTTTCATCCAGTATTCAACGGCTTTTACGTCGTGATTTGTGGTGCGCTCAATGGTTTTAACTTCGAGCGCGTGCTCGGGTGAAAATTGGGCAACAACCGCATCGAGTTCAGCGATGGTGGCTGCAGAGAATGGTTTAATCTCTTCAATGGCCGCTTCTGCAGCGAGGGCTTTTAGCCAAGAAATTTCAACGGCAACGCGGTTTTTAACCAGCGCGTACTCGCTAAAATAGGGACGTAAATCGGCGAGCTGTTTTTCATAACGACCGTCGAGTGGGGATAGGGCAGTAAGGGCTGAAAGTTCCATTCTAAGCCAAGTCTCACGTCTACAAAAATCAAGGCGCTAATTTTAACACAGCCGCCGCATGCTGCTCTGTGCAAACTGCATTAGCGGAGGAATCTATTCGTAAAAAAGTTGGATGAGTGTTGTTTTTACAGGGGTTTTGTTAATTCATAGCATTTACTATGGGCGGTTTGTATCAGTATCCTACTTAGGCTTTAAGCAATAGCGTGCTTTGATGAAATCTTGTGTTGAGAGACGCCTTGATCTGTTTGCAACGTTAGGATAAATAAGGGTGACAGCAGGGGCTGCTCTTGTAAGAATAGCGTTACAAATATAAAGAAAAGGATGGGGAAATGGACACACAAATTACACCTGACTGGCAAAACTGGATTGTGGAAAACCTAGCGAGGGGCTGCGTGCCGCAATCTTTGGTTGAAGTGATGGCGGGCAAGGGTTTTGATCCTATTTTTGCCAATGCCATTGTTTTTCATTTTTCGAATATTTCAACGCAAGCCAAAACCGCTTTGCCTGCTGCTGCGGTGCTTGCTGCAGGCTATATTGCCGAGCGGCCTCGGTTTCCCATGCAAGGCAGCGTGATTAAAACGCATGATCGTGCCGTGCGGGTGACAGCTAGAGTGAGCGCACCAGTGGTGGCGGTGCTGGACGATATCTTGTCGCCAGAAGAGTGCGATGAGCTGGTGCGTTTATCTAAAAACAAATTAAAGCGCTCTACTATTGTTGATCCCCAAACGGGGGCAGAAGAAGTGATCAATGATAGAAGTAGCTTTGGCACTTTTTTTAATGCGAATGAAAGTGAATTTATCACTCGCCTAGATCGCCGTATTGCTGAGGTGATGCACTGGCCGCTTGAAAATGGTGAGGGGCTGCAAATTTTAAATTATAAAATGGGTGGCGAATATAAGCCGCACTTTGATTACTTCCCTGTGGCAGACCCTGGCAGCCAAGTGCATTTAAAAAATGGCGGCCAACGCGTATCTACCATGGTGATCTATTTAAATGATGTGGATGAAGGTGGAGAAACGATTTTCCCTGAGCTGGGTGTGGCAATTTCACCAAAGAAAGGCTCAGCAGTTTATTTTGAATACTGTAATAGCCACAGCCAAACCGATCCATTAACGCTGCACGGTGGCAACCCCGTGATAAAGGGCGAAAAGTGGATCGCCACCAAGTGGATGCGCCAAGGGCGCTTTGGCTGATAGAGGCGCATGTGTAGGGCGTTGCTTGCTGCGCCCTACACGATTCACTTCATGAGGGTGGGCTTAATTTTTGTGCTTGTTGCGAGCAGGTGGGGCGGCATGCCAGCCCTACATTATTGATCGGCCCGCCGCAAACTGAGTGCCTCACCATATTCTGCTGTCTGGTTAATTTGCGCTAACCAAGGCGCAATATCAATGCCGCGCTCGGCTAGCCAAGCGTCGTTGTAATAAGAATGCGCATAGCGTTCGCCACTGTCGCAAAGCAGGGTAACAATGCTGCCACTTTGTCCTGCGGCTTTCATTTCTAGCGCTAAAGCCAGCACCCCGGCTAAATTGCATCCGGTAGAGCCGCCAACGCGTCGCCCTAGTTTGGTTGCAAGCCAGCGCGTAGCAGCAATGGAGAGCGCATCGGGCACTTGAAACATGCTGTCGATTACCGATGGGATAAACGATGCCTCAACTTTAGGCCGCCCTATCCCTTCGATTAATGAGCCGCAGTGCAGACTTAAGCTGCGATCCTTGCTGCAAAATGCATCAAAAAACACCGAGTTATCTGGGTCTACGCAGGCAATTTGGGTGGCGTGCTGGCGGTAACGCACATAGCGCCCAAGCGTGGCGGATGTGCCGCCGGTGCCGCAGCTGGCGACAATCCACTTTGGAATAGGATGCGGCTCCAGCGCCATTTGGGCGTAGATGGATTCGGCAATATTATTATTGGCTCGCCAATCGGTGGCGCGCTCAGCGTAGGTAAATTGGTCCATAAAATGACCACCCGTTTCGGCGGCAAGCTTCAGCGATTCGCTATGTAGCGTGGTGGGATCGCTCACTAAATGGCATTGGCCGCCATAAAAAGTAATGGCGGCGATTTTTTCTGGGCTGGTGGATGCTGGCATCACCGCAATAAAGGGCAGGCCTAGCAGCCTAGCAAAATAGGCTTCGGAAATGGCTGTTGAGCCGCTAGAGGCTTCAATCACTGTGCTTTTGGCGTGAATCCAGCCATTAGCCAGCGAGTACAGAAACAGAGAGCGCGCTAGGCGATGTTTTAAGCTGCCCGTTGGATGGCTGGATTCGTCTTTTAAATAAAAGTCGATCCCAGGGAAACCTGGCAAAGTGAGCGGGATTAAGTGAGTATCGGCGGAGCGGTTGAAATCAGCTTCAATGGTGCGGATTGCGCGAGCAACCCAAGCGCGGCTATCAGTCATATTCATGCTCATTTTTTTTGCAATAGCGTATAGCATTCCATGAGTACTGGCTGGATTCAAGCTAAAAGGGAATTTGTGCGGGGAGTGGGCAAAATAAAAGGCACTCTGCGTGCCTTTTATTTTTTAAAACGGAGGGTTTATTTCTTTGCTGCAGGCTTGCTGGCTTCTAGTTTAGCAGCGGGCTTAGCTGATTTTTCAGCTTTTTCAGCTTTTGCAGCAGAAGCGGCTAGTTTTTCTGTTTTTGCAGCTGGGGCCGCTGTTTTGCCGCCTACTGCAACTTCAGTTTTTACTTTGTTGAAAACACCGTCTTTGATGCCAGGTACTTTTTTCAGGTCTTCAACGGTTTTAAATGGGCCATTTTTGCTGCGATATTCAACAATCGCTTTTGCCTTGGCTGGGCCAAATCCGTTGATGGCTTCTAACTCTGCTTGGCTAGCGGTGTTAATATCTACCATCGCAAATGCCATACCGTGAAGTGCAAAAGCGCTTAATAGTGCGATTAGCCATTTCTTCATGAGATTCCCTTTATTTAAGATAAACAGATGGGCCCTTAGGGCAATGCCTGCTAAATATAGCATGCCTTGTTAACCAAGTGCTTTTCGTGTCAGATTAGGTTCAGTTTATGGTTGCAATTACACCCGAACAAGCCGTGGGGCATTATGAAAATTTCCCTGTGGCATCTCTGCTTTTACCCCGTAAATATCGCAAAGCTGTGGCGGCGGTGTACCACTTTGCTCGTCATGCCGACGATCTGGCCGACGAGGGCGATGCCACGCCAGAAGAGCGCTTAGCCGCGCTGGCCGCTTGCCGTGCAGAATTAGCCCTGATGGCGGCAGGACACAAGCCCCTTACTGCGCGCTATCAGGCGCTGGCCGTGGCGACGCAGCAATATCAAATTCCTATCCAGCTTTATCATGATCTACTGGATGCTTTTACCCAAGACGTGACTAAGCACCGTTTTGCTGATTTTGGTGAGTTAATCTATTACTGCCGCCGCTCTGCCAACCCAGTTGGGCGCATCTTATTGCATATTTTTGGGCTGGCCACGCCGCGAAATCTGGCTTTGTCTGACGGTATTTGCAGCGCCTTGCAGTTGATTAATTTTTGGCAAGATGCAGAAAAAGACTGGGCCAATGGTCGGGTTTATTTTCCGCAAACTGATTTAGAGCGCTTTGGCGTGAGCGAAGCACAGATTGCAGCGGGTGAAATCAACGCCAACTGGCGGCGCTTAATGGCGTTTCAGGTGCAGCGTAGCCAAAAAATGCTGCACGCCGGAGCGCCGCTAGGCAAGATTTTGCCAGGCCGAGTTGGCTTAGAGATTCGCCTCACCATCCTTGGCGGCGATGCCATTTTAGAAAAACTGAAACTTGAGCCGGATGTTTTCCGCCACCGACCAGTCCTAGCATGGCGCGATTGGCCTAGGCTGCTATGGCGAGCGCTGCGGGTGAAGTAAACATCGGCTAGCCCTGCTATATAGAATTTTAAAAGCGAGGGGTGGGGCGATGTTTAGGCTATGCGTGCTGCTGCTGTTATTAACGGCGTGTAAGGCGAATGAGCCTGCTAAGGGCGTGCTTTCTGGTGTGGTGATTAAAGTGCTAGATGGTGATTCCTTGATTATTCGTGACGCGGCTAATCAAGAACATGCACTGCGGCTGGCGTTTATTGATGCGCCTGAGCACAGCCAAGCGTTTGGTAGTGAATCTCGGCGTAGCCTTGATCGTTGGGCTTACCAAAAAACGGTAGAGGCGGCCGTGATGGATACCGATAAATACCAGCGTAGCGTGGTGCTGCTTCGTGTTGGGGGTAAAGACATTAATGCGGAGCAAGTGAAGGCGGGCTTTGCTTGGCATTATCAACATTTTGCCAAGGGCAAGCAAAGCACTGAGCAATTTGCGTTATACCAAGCTGCAGAAGGCGAGGCGAGGGCAGCACGGCGCGGGTTATGGCAAGAAGGAGCCTGTAAATCTTTCTGTGTAAATGCCTGTGGAATTAATGGTGGCCGTTTAGGCGGTCACCAAATTCTATAACGAAACGATTTAGCGCCATTCGCCAATTTTGAATTGGCATCGTCCATTTT
>Ga0247722_10000052_pt1 | contig 72925 bp, 67 predicted proteins | sample MSEWelMarce3H_FC_FD_189094 | JGI IMG/M metagenome (GOLD analysis project Ga0247722, IMG submission 189094) | Subsurface sediment microbial communities from gas well in West Virginia, United States - MSEEL Well Study Marcellus 3H_FC | ecosystem: Environmental > Terrestrial > Deep subsurface >...
TTTGCTTGGGTCGATTGGTCATATCCCACCTGCGGAAGCAGAAGCAAATTATTATCGTAATCAAAGCGAGCAGGCCATGTTGGTCTGACTCAAACCAAACAGCCTCCGCGAAACCCGGTGCGATTCAGTTTTACGGCGACAGCATTACCCATGGTGTACTGCATACAGCGGGCGCACGTTGTTTTAGCGAACACTTTACCGAGCGGCTGCGTTTTGAGCTGGAGCGGCCGGATGATGTGGTGCTCAATACCGCGTGCTCTGGGCATAACACGCGGCAGATGCTGAGCCCTTTTCCCCAGCGCGTGGCGCGCTTTAAGCCGGATGTTGTGCTTGATCACCACAACGAGCCAGCGCTGATTACGCGTGTTGTGAGCACTTATATTGTGCCGTATGCAGAAGTGACTGCCGAATATGCAGCGATTGAGGGCGAAGGTGATGGCTCTTTAGAATACTGGCGTCAGGCGCATTGGGGTTTCTTTGCACGAGCATGCGAGCAGCTAGGCCGCCAGCCTGCGGAGAGCATGCCGGTTGTATGCTGCGTTTTTGAAGTGCTGCATATTCTGCCGTTACCCGTGGCAGCCTAACTCTTAGACTGGGCTCTCACTTTGATTAAGGGGTTTATCAATGCATGTTGCCATTTTGACTTTCCAAGGCTTTAACGAGCTTGATTCTTTTATCGCCCTTGGTGTGCTCAAGCGAGTGCCGGGATGGCGGGTTAGTATTTGCTGTCCGGAAGCGACCGTTACTTCATTGAATGGCGTAACGATCCATGCGCAGAGCCGATTGGATGAGGTGGCGAGTGCAGACGCGGTGTTGGTGGGGAGTGGCGTAAAAACGCGCGAAGTGATTAATGACCCGCAAATTATGGCGCAACTCAAGCTAGACCCTAGCCGGCAGCTTATCGCCGCTCAATGTTCTGGGGCGCTGGTGTTGGCGAAGCTGGGTCTTTTAGGGGCGATTCCTGCGTGCACCGATCTCACCACCAAGCCTTGGGTGATAGAGGCAGGCGTTGAGGTGCTGAATCAGCCCTTTTATGCCAAAGATAATATCGCCACCGCAGGAGGTTGCTTTGCCGCACCTTATCTAGCCGCATGGATGATCGCTAAATCTGCGGGTATAGATGCTGCGAAAGAAGCGCTTTACTACGTTGCGCCCGTGGGCGAAAAAGAAGATTACGTGGCGAGAGCGATGAAGAATATTGCGATGTATTTGGCTTGATTTTGAGCTGGCGGCTAATGCTCATTTACAAGCATTGCACCCGCCCTACGATGGTTAAATGCTTGGCAAAGGCTGCTAAACGCGAGCCATGTTTAAATCCCCAGCTGCTTCAAACTTACCCTACGGAACAGCGCCATCAGCGATAGTGCCGCGCAGGTGAGGGCGGCGACTAGGGCGATCCAGTAGCCTTGCACACCGTGGCCTGGCAGGGTGGATGTGCCGAAGGTGAGCAAATAACCCAGCGGAATGCCAATCACCCAAAAGGCCGTAAGGTGGATCAGCATGGGGCCACGGGTGGATTTGTAGCCGCGTAATACACCGGCGACCACTACTTGCGTAGCATCTGAAAACTGGAAGAATCCTGCCAATACCAGCAGCTGGCTGGCCAGCATCAGTACGACGGTATCGCTGGTGTAAAACCCTGCGATCAGGCGCGAGGCAAAGATCATGGTGGTGCCGGTTAAGAGGGCGATGCACAGGCCCATGCGGATGCCGCTCTGGCCAATAAAGCGCGCCGCTTTGTAATCCCCTGCACCAATGGCGTGGCCCACTCTGACTGTGAGCGCTGTACCGAGGGCCATCGGTATCATAAAGGTGAGCGAAGAGAAATTCAGCGTGATCTGATGCGCTGCCACGGTGACGGTGCCAAGGCGGGCAATTAATAGGCCGATCAGGCTAAACGCGCTGACTTCTACAAAAAACATCATGCCAATGGGTAGGCCCAGCTTTAGCAATTGCTTTTGAGCGTGCCAATCGATGCTTTGCCATGCGCGAAATGGATGGGTGTTTTTGTAAACGTGGGCATAGCGAATCCACGCGGCTAATAACAAGAAATTAACCCATACGCAAAAGGCCGTTGCCCAGCCGCAACCCACGCCGCCCATGGCTGGAAAGCCCCAGTGGCCGTAGATTAACACCCAGTTGCAAGGGATATTAAGCAAGAGGCAAAAGATGGAAATCACCATCATGGGCTTGGTTTGATTTAGTGCGGCGCTATAGCAATATAAAACGCGGTAGCAGGCAAAAGCGGGTAAGCCCCAACTGACTGCTTTTAAAAACTCCCCAGCTTTATATGCAACAACAGGCTCAAGCCCTAGATGATTAAAAATCGGCAATAAAAAGCGGATTAAAATTAGGCCGATTAAGGCGAGGATGAGGGCTTGAACCAGTGCTTGTTGGGTAAGATTGGCAATGGGCTTTAGATCATTTGCGCCAATTTTCTGCGCCACCAGCGGGCTAATCGCCAGTAAAAACCCCATCAGCGTCACCATCATAGTGACCCAGATTGAAGAACCCACGGATACCGCCGCCAGATCGCCTGCCGAAACATGGCCAGCCATCACCGCATCAATAAAGGCTGTGCCTGTGGTGGCGAGTTGCCCAATAGCAATGGGCCATGCAAGGTGCCAAGTGGCGCGAATATCGGTGAGTCGGGAGGTCATAGTGATCTACATTTTTTTGTGTTTGCTTGGAGTAGATCAGTCTTTAAGGGCGTGGCACATGATTAACTCCTCATTTTCAAAACATCGTCATTCCCGCGTGTTTTTGGCGGGAATCCAGCGGACGGGGTGTTTGATAAGTTCAACGAGAAGTTATTTTGAGCCATATCCTAAGCTGCTACTTATGCAAGCAAAATGGATTAATAGGTTCGTATTCGGCAAGTAAATCGGGATATCGTCGGCTAAACATCAGCGCATCTTGCAAATCCACATTCAAAATAACGACGCTGCCGTTGGCCAAATTTTCGGTACGAAAGCCTAAGCTAGTTGCTGCTGCAAAGGCCTTGGATAGTGCCAGTGGCGAGGTGTTGCGCTTGGCACTTAGGCGCAGCCAGCTTTGTTTTTTCCAACGCAGAGCGGGGGGAATTTCGCGAGCAACGTGAGTTAATTCTGGGGCTAGGCAGTCGTACATGGCAGCATTCCTAATTCACATAGTGGGAAGCTGGTCGCAAGGTTTTCTAAATTGGATGCGGCCAACGCTTTAGCGATATTTTCCCTAGGGCGCGCCTCGCAAGTTGTCGATTAATTGGCGCGTAAAACAAAAAAACCGCAAGCGCGGGTTAGGGCGCTTTAGCTGCATTTATAAAGCGCCCGCAAGCTGGCAAAATCAACTCGGCGCTGTGTGTTTCATTCTGGCGGCGAGTCTGCTTGCTGTCAAGCCGCTTTACTCAGGATTTTTTGAATCGATCATTAAGGTGATGGGCCCATCATTGATCAGCGCTACTTGCATATCGGCCCCAAAAACACCCGTTGGGACGGGTTTGCCAAGCAACTCGCTAAGCTTGAGCACCATGGTGTTAAAAAGCGGCTCAGAAACTTCGCCTTTGGCCGCCCTGCCCCAAGAGGGACGATTCCCTTTGCTATAAGAGCCAAATAGCGTGAATTGCGACACGGCTAAAATATCACCTTGGGTATCTAATACCGAGCGATTCATCCTTTGCTCATCGTCTTCAAAAATACGCAAATTGCATATTTTATTGGCGGCCCAGTTTAAATCGGTTTCTGTATCGTTATTTTCAATCGCAATCAAAACTAATAGGCCATGGGCAATTTGGCCAGAGATATTCTCTGCAACGCTAACTTTGGCTTGGCTAACTCTTTGAATTAATACGCGCATGCTGATTCTCTAAATATCACCAGCGATAGACTATTTTTTTGCTTAATTGTTCCGATTAAACAGGAATATATTAGTGTTTGTTGACGTTTCATTCGCGGTTGCGTTGGCTGCAGTTTTGCGAATGAAACGTCAACAGGTCCTAAGTATGCAGTTAATTTTTATATTGGCTGCTGCGTGCAGAGCGAGCCGCTTCGGCAAAGCGTTGTGCTGAGCTGGCTTCCTCAGGATTGTGGATGTTAAGCAAATCATTTTTTAGTCTTGCGGACAATTGTGGGTGTAAGTGAGCCATTTTATCTAAATCAGTAAGGATGCTTTCAAGGAGTAGAGGTTGTTCTAATTTACCAAAGTAGCGGGCTAATCCAGACATTCTTGCCATTTGAATGCGGAATTTTAGATCGAATAAATCTTTACGCACCACACTAGGTGGTAACGCTGAGTTTGGGCTTAATAAAATTGTTTTTTCAATTTTTATGTTTGAAGCTGGGCGAAAAAAATTGCGGCCCCGTTTTTGTAGCTGTGGTGTTTTTTGGCTAAGCCGCTTGAATAGATTTATTAGCATGAGGTGCAATTGAATGAAAGTATTGTGTAATTATATACTGTTGTTTAATTGAGGAAAATATCTATTTACAAGTAAGAAACTGAAGCTCTGGCAAAGGGGCTAAATATTCAGTATTCTGAATCATTTTATCGCTAGGGATAAACCCATGAAAAAAGTAGGTCTGGTTGGTTGGCGCGGCATGGTGGGTTCTGTCCTCATGCAACGCATGCAGGAAGAAAAAGATTTTGATGTGATTAATCCGGTGTTTTTTACCACTTCGCAAGCTGGCCAAGCCGCTCCGAATTTTGGTAAAGACGCAGGCACACTTAAAAACGCTAACGATATCGCTGAGCTATCCGCGATGGACGTGATTATTTCTTGCCAAGGTGGCGATTACACCTCGGATATCTTCCCAAAACTGCGCGCTGCAGGCTGGAATGGTTATTGGATCGATGCGGCTTCTACCCTGCGTATGGAAGAAAACGCGGTGATCGTGCTCGATCCTGTAAACGACGATTTGATTCGTGCTTCCCTAGCTAAAGGCGTTAAAAACTATATCGGCGGCAACTGTACTAATTCCATCATGCTGATGGGGATGGGGGGCTTGTTTAAAGCAGGCTTGGTGGATTGGGTTAGCTCAATGACTTATCAAGCGGCATCCGGTGGCGGCGCAAATCATATGCGCGAGCTGATTAAGGGCATGGGCGTGGTTTATGGCTCGGTGGCCGATGAATTGGCAACGCCTGCTTCAGCGATTTTAGAAATCGATCGTAAGGTTGCGGAAACAATTCGCAGTGATGTGCCTACAGAATTTTTTGGCGCGCCATTGGCGGGCGGTTTGATCCCTTGGATCGATGCCCAGCTTGAAAATGGCCAGACTAAGGAAGAGTGGAAAGGCCAAGCTGAGGTAAACAAAATCCTTGGTAATGAAGCGCCAATTCCTGTTGATGGCCTCTGTGTACGTATTGGCGCAATGCGCTGCCACAGCCTTGCCTTAACTATTAAGCTGAATAAAGACCTGCCGCTCGCCGAAATTGAAGCGCTGATTCAATCTGGTAATCAGTGGGTGAAGTGGGTGCCCAATGATCGTGCGGTAACAGTGCAAGAGCTGACCCCAGCGGCTATCACCGGCAAAATGGACATCGGTGTAGGCCGTGTGCGTAAGCTCAATATGGGCCCAGAATATATCAGCGCCTTTGTGATTGGCGATCAGTTGCTCTGGGGCGCTGCCGAGCCATTGCGCCGTATGTTGCGGATTTTGTTGGGATAATTTTTGGTGGGCATTTTTTGCCCTGCCATCAAAAACAGAGCGCTGCGGCGCTCTGTTTTTTTCATATTTAGCAACTGATATTACGTAGTACTTGTCTTTTTAGTGCCTTCGGCACGTTGATTTAGGTGCGGGCGTCCCGCTGGACCTTCCTTTTTTGCGTCGCCAAGAAACGAAGCCAAGCGACAAACTTAAAAACACGAAATCCCCTCGCTGCGGACAGTGGCGTTGTGTCAACTCGCTTTGCTCAAACACGAATTGACGACAGCCTCACCTCGCTTGCTCCTCGCTCGGCGTGTTTTCAGGGGAGGGTAAAAGCCCAGTGCAAAGAGCGCGGCGATTACGTTTCTTTGTTGTTTTTTATAATAAAAACAAAGTACATAGCGTGCATGGGATTACCCCGTTCTACATAGTGCTTTGCTGGCTATTTTGCCTGTTATGGTGCGTGATAAAGAAATCTGCCCCTGTTACTTGTCAGAAGCTTGCATGATAATGGTTAGCTACCTGCATCTGGGAGTTTCTATGCTTACTGATTTAATTCTTCTGCTTCCGCTCGCGTTTACTGCCGGTTTAATCGACGCTGCCGTTGGTGGTGGTGGCCTTGTGATGATTCCGGGTTTGTTTGCGATCTTGCCGCGTGAAATTCCAGCTGCACTTTTTGGTACTAATAAATTAGCTTCGATGATGGGCACGGCTTCCGCTGCGGCGCGCTATGCACGGCGGGTTAAATTACCCTGGAATATCTTATTACCCACGGCCGGATCGGCTTTTGTTGGCTCTTATCTGGGCGCACGGTCTTTGCATTTGCTGCCATTGGAATGGGTACGTCCGTTGGTGATTGGCCTGCTGGCCATTATGCTGGTCTACACATGGCTGAAACCCTCATTTGGTCATGAAGATGCAGAGCGTGAGTTGACGCGCCGTGATCTCTATATCGGTCTATTGATTGGGCTGGTGATTGGTTTTTATGATGGCTTCTTTGGCCCCGGCACAGGCTCATTTTTGATTTTTCTATTTGTGCGCTTATTTCACTTTGATTTTTTGCGTGCTTCGGCATCGGCTAAAGTGGTGAATTTGGCTACCAATCTGGCTGCGCTGGCGTTCTTTATCCCAGCCCAAATGCTGATCTGGGGCTACGCCATACCAATGGGCCTCGCCAATATCGCAGGTGCGCAAGTGGGAAGCAAAATGGCTTTAAAAGGCGGCAACGTCTGGGTACGGCGCTTATTTTTGATCTTGTCGGTTACGTTGATTTCTAAGCTGGTATGGGATACTTTCCGGTACTAAATACTTATCAGAAAACAATATAAGATCTAAACCCAAATCTTGAAACACGGAGGTGCACGAAGAAAAACTAAGCTGAATTTCTTCATGTTCTCTGGCCCTCTGTAGTGCAAGATTTGGGTTTAGATATTTGTTTTGTAAGGGGCTAAAGATGAATTACTGGTTGATGAAATCAGAGCCGGATGATGTGTCGATTGATGATCTGGCAGCGCGCCCTGATCAGACGGTGGGCTGGTACGGGGTGCGTAATTATCAGGCGCGAAATTTTATGCGCGATGAGATGCAGTTAGGGGACCATGTGTTTTTTTATCATTCCAGCTGCAAAGAGCCGGGGATTGCTGGCCTTGCCGAGGTTTGCAGCTGTGCCTATCCAGACCCAACTCAGTTTGATGCTAATTCTGAGTATTTTGACAGCAAATCGACGCAAGAAGCTCCACGCTGGCTGCAGGTTGACGTGCGTTTTGTGCAAAAGACCCGCTTGCTAAGCTTGAGCGAGCTGCGAGGCTACCCAGAGCTGGCCGAAATGCTGCTGCTGAAAAAAGGCTCGCGTTTGTCGATCACCCCTGTATCTGCCATTGATGCTGCTTTTATTTTGGCAAAGCTATGCTGACCGCGATTTTGGCCTATCTAGGTGTTGGCTTGATTGCTGGATTTTTAGCGGGCCTGTTAGGGGTTGGGGGCGGTTTGGTGATTGTGCCTGCACTGCTGTATGTGTTTGCTCTGCTTGGCTTACCGCCAGAGCATCATCAGCATCTGGCTCTTGGCACCTCGATGGCGACGATTGTGTTTACCGGCATTGCCAGCCTGAAAGCGCATCACGGGCGTGGAGCGGTGCGCTGGCCGGTGGTAAAGACGATTACGCCTGGTATTTTGCTGGGTACTTTTGCTGGCGCACAGCTGGCGGCGTTTATACCTGGGCTAGGCTTGCAGTGGTTTTTTGTGGTGTTTGCTTATTTGGTGGCGGCGCAAATGTTGCTGGATTTCAAGCCTAAGCCATCCAGAGCATTACCAGCTATGGGCGGCATGAGCGCGGTAGGGACGACGATTGGCTTGGTTTCCAGCTGGGTAGGCATAGGTGGCGGGTCTTTATCGGTACCGTTTATGACGCTATGCAATGTGCCGGTGAAAGAAGCGATTGGCACATCGGCAGCGATTGGCTTGCCGATTGCGTTGGCTGGTGCGCTAGGTTATATCGTGAGTGGTTGGTCTGCTGGCGCTCTACCTCAAGGGGCGCTGGGCTTTGTTTACTTACCTGCGCTGGCTGGTATTGTGCTGGCGAGTTTTCCTATGGCAAAAGTAGGGGCAGCAGCAGCACACCGTCTGCCAGTGCCTGTGCTGAAAAAATGCTTTGCAGCTTTATTGATTGTGTTGGCAAGTAAGATGCTGTGGAGCTTGCTGAGTTTAAAAGGTCTCTAGCAGCCTGTCGGACTTAGCATCAGTCAGCTGCAAAATCACCTGATCGGCCTATATTTCACCAGATTTTTGACCAATAACTCGTTATTGGCGCTGCAAATCCGGCAAAATCTGGTCTCGATCATGCGATTTTTCGCTTCGACCGTCTAAGTCCGACAGGCTGCTAGCAATGGCCATGATGCAAGGTGGGCAATTTTTTATGCCCACCTGTCTGTCTCTTTGCCTGGGCACGATAAGGCATGCAGATTTTAGAACTTTTACCTCAAGCCCTAAATCACATAAAACAAGATGCTGATAAATTGGCACAAACTGCCACCCAGCACAAATAAATGCCAGATGCCATGCCCGTGCGGAATGCGGGTATCGAGTACGTAAAAAACAATCCCCACCGTATAGATCACGCCACCGGCGGCCAGCCATGCCATCCCCGCTGCTGGTAAGGCTGCAGCTAAGGGTTTGATTGCAAACATAATCAACCAGCCCATTACCACGTAAATCACTAGGGATAATGCGCGGGTGCGTTTGCCTAGAATGTTTTCTTGCACAATACCAATAATCGCCAGCGCCCAGTTCACGCCAAATATCGTCCAGCCCAAAGGGCCGCGTAGGGTGACGAGTGCAAATGGCGTGTAGCTGCCTGCAATCAATAAATAAATGGCACAGTGATCCAGCCGCTGGAAAACCGCCTTGGCCCTGCCTTTAAGCGAGTGATAGAGGGTGGATATCACATACAGCAGCACCAGCGTGCTGCCGTAAACGGCGACGCTGACTACTTTCCAAGGGTCGCCAGTCATGGCTGCAAAGGTGACGAGCAGAATCAGCCCGCTGATCGCGAGTGCCGCGCCGATTAGATGGCTCCAGCTATTGAAGCGCTCTCCCTGATACATATTTTTCCTTTAAGTGTTATAACCTGTGCATGAGGATAACGGCTCTGCAGGCGGAGTGTCTGGTATAAATGCCAGATGAATCATGCATGATTTTATTACCGCAATATGAAGTTTGGTGTTTATAAACAGCGGGATGCACTGTAAAAATTATTCTTTATAACAATTTTAAGGCGCTAATCTCTTGATTTTATGCTAGATTTGCCGCCCTTTCGGATCATGTGTATTCGCTTATTTATGTCTATGCCGTATTTTGTGAGTCTTCATTCTTTTAAAAAAATAAGTGCTCGGTTGGCTCTGCTTGTTGGGCCGCTTGCTGTGCTTTTGCTCGGGCGATATTTCGTGGATAGCCATTGGGGCCCACAGCGTATCTTGTTTTCTGTTTTGCTATTTGCGTTGTTAGCGCTGCCCTTGAATCGTTGGGCCGCTGCGGTAGCGGCCATTAGTTTTGAAGGCTTGTTGTGCCACGCTAGTTGGTTAAAAGAAGGCCAGACAGGCGAGCCACTGCTCGCTAGAGATTTATTTGAAGTGTCTCAAGGCGTATCACTGGCCAGTTATTTAAACTGGGAAATGATTGTTTTTGCGCTGTTGGCCATACTGGCCATTGGCCTTGGCGTTTGGAAAAGACCACGCTTTGCTTGGTGGCGTTTGGTGTTGGCCTTGCTGCTGCCTACGCTGTTATTGGTACGTATTTTTGATCACGGCATTTTAACTAAGACCATATCAAACAACCTAGCTGATCATTTTAATGCGCCTTACCTTTCGTATAATTTTATCCAAAATACCCGCCAAAATGGGCTTTTAGCCCATCTTTATCAGACGGCAGAAAGCGTCAAGCTGCCCGCAGCAGGGCCACACACTTTTTATCAGCTAGGCGCGCTTAAAACACAGGAAGTCATAGAACCAGACGTGGCCTTAATTCTGTGTGAGGCCTGTTTTACCAGCCTGAATGACGAGCGTTTTACCACCCCGATCGCCCGCTTAAAAGAAAAAGGTTTTAGCGCCAGTATGATGCTCAGCCCTGTATATGGTGGTGGCACGGCGGAGGCCGAGTTTGAAATGCTGACGGGTTTATCCTCGGCGGTTTTGCCAGGGATCGATTACCAAAATTACGCCAGTAGCTATCGCAGCAATGCAGCCACCTTGGTATCCCGATACAAAGATGCTGGATACCGAACGATAGGTATGCATAACTTCCACGGTAATTTCTGGAAGCGCCGGGATGTTTACCCAAGCTTTGGTTTTGATTCGACGCGTTTTGTAGAAGAAATGTCGTGGAAAACCAGAACTTGGCCGGACGATGGTCTTTTATACAATACGGCGCTAAAGGCCTACGCAGAAGGGCCAGCCAAAGGCAAAACCATGTTATCGCTGGTGACAGTGATGACGCACGGCAATTACACCGACAGAGATTTTGATGGTGGCCTTGCTGATTACAATCAGCGTTTGGACGCTGCCGTTACTTATCTAGAGAAGTTTGTAAAACAGCTGGAAGCGCAGGCAAAAAAACGCAAGCGCCCGCTTGTGATCGCCCTGATTGGTGATCACAAGCCTTCATTAACGGCCGCGTTTTACCGCAAAGGGGTGTTTGATGATACTTTTTTCCGGCAGAAAGGGGAGCGTAATGACAAATTTAGATTTGCCTACAATCTGACACCGGTACAGTGGCGAAAGCGTGCCGAAGTGCCGCTATTTATCAAGGCCAGCACGCCTGAGTTGGCAGCGAGCATGGCGAGTAATCTAGCCGATAAGCCGATGTTTTGTTTACCAGGTGAGCTGGCTCAGCTAGTGCCTGGGCAGGACCCATTCTGGGGGGCATTATCCAGCCTATGCAGCCGCGCCCCTGATACGCTTGTGCCAACGCACCAGCCAGCATGGCGCAAGGTCTTTGAACCGGCGTTGTTTGCAGAGCGATTGTTTTAATTACTATGCTCTTCACAAGCCGCCTCAACGCTAAGGAGGGCTTCAAAGTAGAGGGTGAAGTAGTGGTTGGCGTTAATCCCGCATTCGACCAAGAGTTTTCCATTTGGGCATTGCCCTGATTCGCTGGCGATGGCTAAATTGAGAAAAGGTGCATAGCGCCCCGTGCCTTGCAGTAAGGCGAGGCAAACAGCCTCTGGCAGTTTGAGTAGCCCAACAATTTGGGATAAAGGGCGGTGGATTAATTGCTCTAGCACTGAAAACAGGCCAAGTAGATATAAATGATCTTTTTCTTGCGGCCAGCGTTGGCTGCCTAAGCGCTCGGTGAGCTCGGCACGTAATAGCGCATGTTCTAGCAGGGAAGGATTGGGTTTTTCTTGGCCAGGCAAAGAAAATAGCAGTAAAGATAACCAGCGATAAAGCCGCTCCCGCCCTAATGACACTAAGGCTTGGTCTAGTGTATCAATTTTTTTATTTCTAGCTTCGGCGGCAGAATTGGCTTGTGCTAATACTCGGAAGGAGAGTAGTGGGTCGGTTTTAAGTGAAAGGGCAATCTCACTATTGCTGGCATCTTGGCGTAGTAAATTAAGTAAATCCATCACTCGTAAAAAACCTGCCTCAATCGGCCCTTCTTGCCAGGTATTTTGATGAAATAAGTGGCCTGCGGCATAGCTGATTTCTAATTGCTGGCAGAGTTGAAACTCATCGTGCCATGCTAGATCAAGCATCAACACCGGCTTATTTGGGCCCTGTGCTTTGATGCGGCGTACCAGCCTTTCTATATCAGGAGCAAGCTTGCCATTTACAGAAAAAGCGAGCCATTGCGCTTGGGCGATGATTTCGGATGACCAAGTTGCAGGTAGCTGTAGGGCGAGTCCTAGTCCTGATTTCTGAAGTTTTTGTAAGGTTTTTAAGCCTCCCTCGGGTAGGGCGGTGTCGGTATTTAGCAAGAGCATGCCGTTTTGTGTGGCAAATTGAGTGAGCTCAGGCTCAAGCAGGCTGCCCGCAGAAATTTCCAATAAGCGCAGGCGTTTTTTCCCCATAACCGTGCCTAGGCGTACTGCATGGCGTATCAATTCAGCCTCTTCGGCTAAAATTTGGGCAAGGCTTTCTTTATTTTTTTGCCGCCTACGCAGCAAGCTGCCAACAATTTCGCTGCTGCCATCAATAATATTGACGTACTGTAGCTGCAGGGCAATAGAGGCTATTGCTGGAATTGGCTTGCTTGAAGGAGTGGGAGCTTGAGTGGGTTTGCTAAATAGCTTTCGTAAGAATTTAAGCATATTGGTTTAACACTATGCACGGGGATCACTAAGTTTAGCAGTCACGCCGTCTTTATACTGGCTTGCTATCGCAAAGACGGTTTGGCGTAACGAATCGCTGAAGTTTTTAGGCGGAATTTAATGCAAGGAGGGTGAGGAGGGAGGAGCCGTCCCAGCATCGCTAGGGCGGCTAATACGGTTTATTTAGTCAGTTTATCCAGCGCTTCGCGGTATTTAGCGGCGGTTTTTTGCGCTACTTCTAAAGGCAGGGCAGGGGCTGGAGGGGTTTTGTCCCAGCCAGTGGTTTCTAGCCAGTCACGGACAAACTGCTTGTCGTAGCTTGGTGGATTACTACCCGGCACATACTGGTCGGCAGGCCAGAAACGGCTGGAATCCGGCGTGAGTGCTTCGTCCATCAGGCAGAGTGTACCATCGGTATCTAAGCCAAATTCAAACTTGGTATCGGCAATGATAATGCCGCGAGTGGCTGCGTAAACGCTGGCGGCTTTGTAGAGGGCAATCGCGGTGTCGCGTACCTTTGCGGCCAGCTCCACACCAATCACTTCTTCGCAGCGCGCATAGCTGATATTTTCATCGTGATCGCCAAGCTCAGCCTTGGTTGACGGGGTAAAAATAGGCTCTGGCAGTTGATCTGCCTCACGTAAACCCGCTGGCAAAGCCATGCCGCAGATGGTGCCGTTTTGTTGATACTCTTTCCAGCCCGAGCCTGCGATATAGCCGCGCACAATCGCTTCTACGGCGACTGGTTTTAGGCGTTTTACCACCACGGCACGGCCTTCAACTTGTGGCAGATCTGCTGCGCTGACGACATCTTCTGCACGCTCGCCAGTGAAATGGCTAGGCACCACATCTTTTAGCTTATCAAACCAAAAGTTGGAAATAGCGGTGAGGATTTTGCCTTTTTCAGGAATCGGCTCGGCCAGAATCACGTCAAACGCTGAAAGGCGGTCGGTTGCGATCATCAGCATGCGCGCATCATCAATCGCGTAAAGATCGCGTACTTTGCCTGAGTAAATCTTAGTCAGGCTGGTCAAATTGGTCGTGGTAAGGCCGGTCATCGCAATTCCTTAAGGCATCAGAGTGGAGCAACAGCTTGCTATTTTGCCCGATTATTGGCCACTTTTGCATAAAAGCTGGCAAGTTCTAGCCCAAAGGTCTCCACACTTCAGAATTTAAAAACTAAGTTCTGTGGACACAGAGCTAAATGAAAACACACAGAAAAACAAAATGTCTTAATTTCTTAAGGTTTTCTCTATGTGCTGCTTTTTAACTCTGAGTGCTCTGTGTCTACAGATCTTGGTTTTTTTAAACCACCGTATCTAGTTGCTGCAAGAGATACAGTCGTTGGTAGATACCGCGATCTATCCGCATCAGCTGGTCGTGGTGGCCTCTTTCTGCGATGCGGCCATGATTCAGTACGATGATTTGATCTGCATCGCGGATGGTAGATAGGCGGTGGGCGATGGAGATCATGGTGACTTTACCGTGCAGGCGAGATAAAGCTTGCTGGACGATTTGCTCGGTTTCGCTATCGATATGCGAGGTGGCTTCATCCAGCAGCAGGATGCGCGGCTTGCCAGCCAGTGCGCGGGCGATGGCGATCAGCTGTTTTTGCCCGGTAGATAGCCGTGTGCCACTCTCGCCCATATCGGTGTCGTAACCATTTTCTAGGCTTAAAATCAGCTCATGAACATTGGCGGCGATGGCAGCGGCTTGAATTTCTTCAAAGCTGAGATTACGGCCCATATCGATATTGTCGCGTGCGCTGGCGGCCAGCAGGAAAGGGTCTTGTGGCACTAAGCCCACCCCCGCCCGAAAAGCCGCATCGCCAATTTCTAATAGTGGAAACCCATCGATTTCGATCTTGCCAGCTTGCGGCGTATAAAAGCGTAGTAGTAAAGAGAGCAGGGTGGATTTACCGCTGCCGGTGTGGCCCACAATGCCGTAGAACGCACCGGCTGGAATATTCAGGGATAGATCGTGTAGTACTGGGTGCTTGGCGTCATAACCAAAGGCGACGTCTTTAAACTGCACTGCGCCGTTACTGATCGCGCCTACGCCTTCCCCGTTGGTGGCTTGTTTTTCACTTAGCAGCACATTCACACGGGCAGCAGACACCACCGCTTGCTGAATCTGGCTAAATTGCATGGTGATCTGAATCAGTGGCTCCACTACGCGGGCGATATAGCTAACAAAGGCGTACAGCACACCAATTTCTAGCCCGCTGAAGCTTTGCCGGCCAAACATCCAGATTACCGTGGCAAGTAGCGCCACGTTTAAGAAATCCAGCGCAGGGCGTAGAAGCCAAGCGTTGGCACGCAGCTCGGCCATGCGGGCGGCGTAGAGGCTGTGGTTGGTTTTTTCAAAGCGCGCGCTAAAGCGGTGCTCAGAGTTCGTTGCTTGTACTACGCTCATTCCCGCGATGGATTCGGCCATTTGTGCATTGATATCGCTGCGTAATTGGCGCGCTTTGGTGACCGAAGGCGCGCTCCAGCGCTGATACAGCCACACAATCAAAACCACGGCAGGAATCAAAATCAGTACGATCAGCATTAAGCGCCAGTTTAACCACGCCATAGCCGCCAACGTGCCGAGCACCACAATCAGGCTGTCTAGCATCACAAACAGTACTTGCACATAGAGTGCTTTAACCGATTCGGTATCGTTGGTCACGCGGCTAACCAGTTGGCCGGTGATGGCTTTATCAAAAAACGCCATGGGTAGCGCCAGCACATGGCTATAAACCTGCTCACGCAAGCGTTTTACTGAGCGCATCGCCACACCAGCAAGGCGCAGCAACTGCCAGTATCGCAAGATAGACGCTGCCCAGCCGCAGGCTAGCGCACCGCCGAGCAGCATAAAAATCTCTGACCAGTTTAAAACCTTGGGCAATAAGTGCTGATCGATAAACGCCTTGCCAAGCAAAGGCCCAGCGGCTTCTAGCAGCGCAGCACAGATCAGAAAAAACAATCCCAGCCACAAATGGCGGCGCTCCGGCAGCGCGGCCTTATTAAGCAGTGAAATAGCTTGCTTACGTTCGCTCATAGATCAACCTTTTTGCTTACAAGCAACTTCAAATCTGTAGGAAAAAATTTACTGTAAAGGTTTCAAAACCCAAACCTTGAAACTCCGTGTTCTCCTTTACTCCGTGGTTTAAGATTTGGGTTTATTCAATCACTCTTCCAAGCTTGCTTCCAGCTGTTGATAGCGCCATTGGCTGGCGTACCAGCCATCTTGTTCGATGAGCTCCTGGTGCTTGCCGCTTTCTACTACCTTGCCGTGTTTCAGTACCGCAATATGGTTGGCGTCGACCACGGCGGAGAGGCGGTGGCTGACGATAATCATGCTGCGCGCCTGTTTGGCATCCCTTAGGTGATCCAAAATCTGCGTTTCGGTCTGTGTATCCACCGCCGACAGCGCGTCGTCGAGCAGTAAGAGTGGTGCATCAGAGAGCAGGGCACGTGCGATGGCGACGCGCTGGCGCTGTCCACCTGAAAGTGACACGCCTTTTTCACCGACTGGGGTGGCATATCCATCCGGCAAGCGCAGGATATCGTCGTGCACCGCAGCCAGCTTGGCTACATGCTCGATCTCTGCTTGCGTGGCGTCTGGTTTAATCAAGGCAATGTTTTCTGCGACTGAGGCCGAGAATAAAAACGACTCCTGCGGTACCCAGCTCATGCTGCCGCGCAACTGCTGCAGCTTATAGTCTTCAACATTAACGCCGTTCCAACGCACTGCGCCGCTTTGAGGATGGTACTGGCGCAGCAGCATACGCAGCAGGGTAGATTTACCCGAGCCGGTTGGGCCAACCAGCGCCAGTGTTTGCCCCGCAGCAAGGGTGAGAGAAATACCTGCTAGTGCGGCGTGGTTTTGTTCTGGGTAAGTAAATTCAATGGCATCAAAATTGAGTAAGCCACTGGGTGCGGCTTCAACGATGCCATGATCGTCTACAGTCAGTGGCTGGCTTAACAGCGGATCAAGCCGTGCCCACGCTGCCTTGCCGCGCTCTAAGAGGGAGAGCACCCAGCCCGCAGCAAACATTGGCCAGATCAGTTGGCCTAGATACATGCTAAAGCTGGTCAGCTCACCAATGGTTAGCTCGCTATGCCAGACCAGATAGCCACCTAAAGACAGCGTTAATACGCTGGCGGCGGTGAGCGTCATGCCAACGACTGGCTCAAAGGCCGCTTCCCAGCGTTGTGCATCTAGGCTGGCTTTGGCCGCGTTGGCCGCCAAGTCAGAGAGCACCTTGCTGTTTCGTCCCTCTAAACCCAGTGCGCGCAGCGTTCTTACCCCTGCCAGTGTTTCTTGCACATGATCGTTGAGGGCCGAAAAGCGTTCCAGCGAATCAGTAGAAGCCTGATGCACTTGGCGCGATAGTCGCCAAAAGCCAAGCGCCATCAGCGGGAAAGGCAGCAGGGCAACGGCGGCTAAGCGCCAGTCTATGCCCAGTGTCATCATGGCCAGCACCAGGATCAGTGTCATCGAGCCATCAAAACCGGCTAGCATGGCTTCACCCGCAGCCATTTCTACCGCGTCGATATCATTGGTGCCGCGTGCCATTAAATCGCCGGTGCGCTGACGATGATAAAAAGCCGGGCCTTGGGCGGCTAGCTTTTGGTAAAGCTGCACCCGCAGCTCAATGCCTAGACGGTAGGCCGCTGTAAACAGCTGCAAACGCCAGCCTACGCGTAAAAAGTAGATGGTTAGCCCCATGGCAACCAAACCAGCCAGTTGCCATAGCAGTAAATCAGGCGTCAGCGATTTATTGACTAAGCCATCAATCATTTGGCCCACTTGGCGTGGAATCCATACCGTGAGCACGGCTACAGCAAAGAGCATCAGTGCCGCCAAAATATAGGCACGCCAATGGCGGCGGACAAAGTCGCCCAATAGTTTAAACAGCGTCATATGGAGTGATCTCGAAAGCTTGAGGTGATGCAGGTAAGGATATGGCTCAAAATAAATCCAGAAATGGCTCATTCATTATGATCGTCATTCCCGAGTGTTTCTGTCGGGAATCCAGTGGCTCTGCTGGATCCCCGATAAAACCATTCGGGGATGACGGACATATCAACTTGGGAGGTAATGTGAACCAAGTCCTAAGGAAGAGCGTTCTATTTTAATACTTAGATATTACGCAAGAGTTTATCTAGGAATTGGTAAGCTGGGAAGCAAGCATTAGCCACTTCTTGTGTATTAAATGTACGGTGTGCTTAATGGGAAAGGCTGCTGGCCATCCTTTATAAATCGCAAGTAAGGCTCTGTTGACGTTTATTTCGCACCTACGCTGAGCCGGAAAATGGCCAGTTACAAGGCAGGAGGGCGAAGGCAATAACTGGTTATTAACGCAGTGACTGGCCATTTTCCGGCTCAGCCCCATCGCTGGGCGAGGAAAATCCCTCGCACGCGGAGGGTTTGGCCCATTTTTGGGGCTGTACTGCGTTAAAAATCGCTAATGGTACTCGTACCATGTCGCAATTTTTGCCTTGTTCAGCCCCAAAACTTGGCCAAACGCAGTTGTGAAATAAACGTCAGCAGAGCCTAGTAGTGGGCTGGTAAGATTCGGCTGTAGCTAATTAATTAAAGATTGAAGAGAGAAAACATGTCTTCCGATTACGATGTACTTATTCTTGGCGCAGGCATGGCGGGTTTGAGCTGTGCGCGGCGTTTACAGGATGCAGGTAAAAAGGTTTTAGTCTTAGAAAAAGCCCCGAGTTTAGGTGGGCGTATGGCTTGCCGCAGTACGGCAAAAGGCGAGTGGGATCACGGTGCGCAATACTTTACCGCTAGCGATAGCGATTTTGTAGCGCAAGTTGCAAAGTGGCAGCAAGCGGGCTGTGTGGGTGAATGGGCGGGCAAAATTCAGGCATGGGATGGCGAGTATTTTAGCCAGCCAAGCACGCAACAGCGCTGGGTAGGTGTGCCGAGTATGGATGCGCCATTGCACCAGCTAGTTGAAGGCATCGAAGTTTTATTTGAGATTGATATCGACGGCATTCGCAATCTGGATGGCCGCTGGCAAGTGCTAGCAGGTGAGGAAAGCTGGCAAGCGAGTAAGTTAGTGCTGACAATGCCAGCGGATCAGCTTGCACCACTATTACCTAGCGATCATGCATTAGCCACCGTCGCCGCATCTTGCCCAATGGAGCCATGCTGGGCGCTGCTGATTCATTCTTCCAGACCCATCGATTTGCCTTTTGATGGCTTGTTTATTAATCAAGGCCCGTTTACTTGGCTGGCAAGAAATACCAGCAAACCAGGCCGTGGTAGTGAAGAGAACTGGGTAGTGCATGCCTCGCCAGAATGGTCACGCGAGCATTTAGCCTTAACGCCAGATAAAGCCTGCGCCCTGTTAACCCGCGCTTTCGGTGATTTATTTCACGATATGCCGGTCGATCATTTGCCGGTATTTAAGTTGCTACAAATGAGTGCCTACCGCTGGCGCTTCGCCAGCAGCGCCATACCAGCAGCAGAAAAACCTTACGCCCTCAGTGAGGATGGCTTGGCTTTAGCCGGGGATTGGCTGGCAGGCGGCAAAGTAGAAGGCGCTTATCGGTCTGGGTTTGCGTTAGCTGGGGCTTTGTTGGTTTAAGAGGGATGCCGTAGGAGTGGCTAAAGCCGCTCCTACGGAAGGATCTTTTTGAGTTTTTTACATTTTATGCTGCGGCATGTTGCCTGCTCTACTAATGGCAAGCGCTTAAAATGGCATGTCGCCCGTTCTAAACTCCACTCCCAGTGCCTCAGAAAGACTCAGCATTTCTTCATCATCCGCGCTTTTTGCCAACCAGCCACCGTAGCAATCGCCTTCGGTAGCCCAGTTCCAAAGCGTATAGCCTTGCGATCTAAGCTGCTCGTAAGCGGCTTCCATCAGATCTGGCACGCTGATGCTGTCTAGAAAATCATCATCATCGGTATCTTCAATACCCCAATCAATGCTGATATCTACCCGCTCTACCAGTGCATCTATGCTGGCAATAAATGATTCGGTGTCTTTCCAATCAACAAAGAAGCCAGATTCCCAATCGATCACATCTTTGATAATCCAGATAACTTCAGTTTCATCGTCATCTTCACTATCGTCTAAATTAGCGACTTCTTCCTCAAAGGCGGCCCATTGAGCTTCTACGGCAGCAAGGTCATCAAGGTTAATGAGTTCAAAAAGTCGCTTAACGGATTGTTCCTTTGTAGTGCTCATGGAGGGCTCCTTTGCTGTAGTCGCTAATATAAAAAGAAGGGATGGATTACGTTATAAGTGGAATGACAAGCCAAGTTAGAGATAGTTTCTGCTGTATTGATACTTACTATTAGCATAATAATACGTTCAAGGCATAGCTTGCACATTGCTTGTACAAAAATAAGCAGCCCGCCCTAAGTCAATTTTCAATCGGCAGCCCCGAGGGGCAGTTTTCAATCAGCGCCAACAGAATTGTGGGCGTCGGAGACATGAAAATCAGAGTTTACACACTCAATGTATTTACGAAGGCCAGTTAAGGCGGCAATCCAGCCGGAGTTGTATCGGCTGATCATATCTTTATTTTATAGTTGGCCTCTGTTCCAAGTCAGGGACATCATGCATGAGCTGATCTAGTCACTTTCACCCAAGGCATGGCCTGAGCAAAATCCATCCTCAAGCCAGAACAACACCGCGTGTTCGTGCCGAAATACAGGCTTCGAATCTCTCGGCTTATGCCTTCTAAACGGTACACCACCACCAAAACCACCGTGCCAGCTAGATCGCTGGGCACTTTTTCCGCGCAGGCAGGCAGACAACATCATAGTGTGGGCTAAAAGCCACCATGACTCTTTATTATAAAGATCTACAATCATCACCTTCCGCAAAAGACGCTGGGCCATCACATCCTGATTCAGGCGATGAAGGAATTGTAGGCCCGAATGATTTAAAAAACGGGTCTACAATCTGGCGGGACTTGACCATGCCCGTTAATTTCATCATCCCTCACTTACGCCTAAACGCGTGACCAACGGCATAAGCGACAAATTTTTACTTGGCAATCAACAACAATATCGCCCGGGCATTCACGCCATACACGATGTTTTGCCCGCCGATCAAGGTTTCCGATCCTGGTGCCATCATGGTGTTGGCACCTTCGTTCCAGGTCGAGGTATCCATCACACGATACCAAGCCTTGCCAGCACCAGGCGATGGCAGCGTGAAGTTGACTAGTCCGGGCCAGCCATTGTAGGCCACATAGATTGCCGAAGCGGTATCGCCGAGTTCGCTGCCATCAATGCGATAAGCCAGCGCGTGGTTGCGTGCATCGCCAAAATAGGTCGCATCTGGAGTGCCGCCATCGGGTTTGAACCAGGCCAATTGCGCTAAGCCATTTTTGTTGTTGTCGGCTGAAGAATAGAAATTCATCGGGCGCAAGGCGGGATGGGCTTTGCGGAATGCGATCAAACGTTTGGCGAAGGTATTGAAGTGGGTTTGATCGACGGTCCAAGTGTAGCTTAACCAATTGGTGTTCGAATCCAAGTTATATGGATTGTTATTGCAATTGACGCTGCGCATAAACTCATCACCACCGGTAATCATCGGTGTGCCTGCGCTCAGCAAATTAACAGCAAAGCCATTGCGTGCGGCCTTGCGCTGATCGGGAGCGATGCCGGCTTGATCCCAGCTATTGTTGCTGTCTTCGCCGCCATCGGAAGGGCCGTATGGCCAAGCTTGAGTGTTGTTTTTAGCATTGCACATATACATATCTTTGAGAGTAAAACCATCGTGTGCCGTTATGAAGTTAATCGAATGCCAAGGTTTGCGGCCATTGCCTTGATACAGATCCGGCGACCCAGTAAAACGCAAGGCGATTTGACCAGGGGTGATTGGCTCGATACCCATTTTGTTTTGCTGTTTTCGGAAAGTATCGCGGAAAATCCCGTTCCACTCTGACCAGCCGAGTGGAAAACCGCCGACTTGATACGAATTGCCGCCAATCGCCCAAGGTTCGGCGATCAAATCGACACCGCTGCCACCAGTAGCCGGACGCGGTGTGAATTCGCGGGTAATACGGTTCAAGGCATTACTGGCATCCATTTTGTCAAAATTGTAGCAGCCGCTTTCGCAGGTATTGCCGAGTACTGACGCCAAATCAAAACGAAAGCCGTCAACACCAAGCGTATTGCTCCAATAGGCGAGTGAATCGATGATCAAGTCTTGCGCCACTGTTTTGTGGGTGTTGTAGTTGCCGCCGACGCCGGTATTGTCATACGAGGATTGGTTGTCGGCGGTCAATTCATAATAGGTCGGATTGTCTAGGCCACGGAACGAAAATAGGTTGTACACGGTCTTGTCGGTGCTGCTCCATGCGCCGCCTTCGCCTGTGTGGTTGTACACGACATCGAGGTAGACCTTGATGCCCTGGTCATGAAAAGCCTTGACCATCGCTTTGAATTCATGGGTAGGGCCACCGGGAGCCTTGTTAGACGAGTAGCGGCGATCAGGCGAAAAATAGTTTAGGGTCATATAGCCCCAGTAGTTGTCGTTCAACGTTGAGGTTGGCAATACATCGATGTCGTCATTTTGGATTTCTTGCACTGGCAAAAATTCGACTGCCGTGATGCCCAACGAAGCCAAATAGGACGCCTTCAACCCCGCACCCGCATAAGTGCCACGTAAGCTGGCTGGGATGCTGGTGTCGTTCATGGTTAAGCCGCGCACATGTACTTCATATATCACATCGTCTTTTTGCGCACGGGTTGGCTTGGTGCCGATGCTTTGGGTGTTGGTCGTTAAGACGATGCCCTTTGGAGCTTTAGTACCGCTGTCGATGTTGCGATAAGTCGCGCCGGTGGCATAGATGGTGTCGTCGGTCCAGGTGGGATTGGTTGGATCATGGCTAATTTCGAGCGCATAGGGATCGATCAGCAGTTTGTTTGGGTTGAAGCGGTTACCGGCGGCATCGACATCAGAAATAAAACCGACGCTGCTGCCCTTGGTCCAAGAGGGGCTATATGGCCAATTCGGCCCCCAAGCGCGATAGCCATAATATACGGTGCCGTTGATGCCCAAGCCCTTGAGCGTGCTTACTGGGATACTGGTCGACCAGACATTGTTGGCATTCTTGGTCAACACGTATTGGCCGACCTCTTGCGCACCGTAGGCGGTGGCGTACACCGACACTTCGATGCGGGTGGCGCGTGATGTATAGACTTTGAATAATACATTGACGGCAGTGGCGTCGTAGTTGGCACCGAGGTTCGAGGTATTGATTGCGGCATGTACTAGGCCTGGAAGCGCACAAAAACTAGCGATGGATAGCATGATCCCAGTAACAATCTTATTTAATTGCATTGCTTGTCTCCAATCATTCCTTTTTTGAGAACGCTGGGTTTGTGCTTGTTGTGTGCCGCCCAGTCGAGGTGTGTAGATTATCGGGGATTGAGTGAAAAGCATGGATAAATGATTGCCAGCTTCCAATGATGTGATTTTTGATCCACTTATCCATAGCAATGCTCATGCGCAAATTCAGTGTTTGTTTTATTTTGACACCTGCTTCTGCCGTTTGTGCGGACATCAATTCCGCAGGGTGCACAAATCAATTTAAGAACGAACAGCCCCAAATCCCATACGGATTTACGCTAAGCGCACTGTCACTGGTGTGCCCAATTGCGTGAAGCGGTTTAAGATCGCAACACGCACTTGTAGTTTTGCACGCACACCTCGAGCGGGTCTGGTGCTGCATTCGGATCGGGGTAGCCAATACGCGGGTATGAGTACCAAGCGCTGCTCAAGTTGCACGCTACCTATGATCGGGCTATAAAGTTAATTCTTTTAAAAACAAGGAGTTACTTTCGTATGACTCCTTGTTTTTTAAAATAGTTTTAGAACAAGTTCTAAAATAATCTGAAATAGTAGGCTTTAAATCTTGTTTTTCTACCCCCTATTTAATTATGTTTTTCATCTGTTTTTCTTGGCAGTTTCATCACTACTTCGCTTACAGGGGTCTCTCTTAGCTTGATATAACCTTTCGTCATTTCTTCGCCTGTATGTGCTCCACCGATACTGATTTGCTTCACCGTGTAACCGTCACGCTTTGCATCGGTCATGGCTTTGGCACGTAAGTCTTTAAGAGTTGCATCTGTTACGCCAGCTCTTTGTGCCGCTCGTCTCCATGCCGAAGCCATTCCACCTGTGGAGTACGGTTTTAAATCATAGGTATGAATAACATAGTCAGATTTTTGACTCCGCTCTGGATAAGCTTTTTTTGCTCGCTCTAAAACATCCTGTACGGCTGGACTCATTGGAACGAGTACTTTGGCTCCGCTGCTTTTCTCTGTCTTAGTTGGGGTAAAGAGGATTCCTTTGTCTGTAATTTGATCCCAGCGCAGTAAGCGGATTTCCGTTGTTCTTTGGTAAAGTAAAAAGCAAAGGTCTACATAGCATTGCACCATCTTGCCATTGCGGGTTTCTAAGCCATCTTGGCCAAGTAATAATGCATCTTTGATGGTATTAAATTCATCATCGGTAATGTAGCGTGATCTTTTTTTGGGTTTTGCTACTGTAATTTCTCTACATGGATTATCAGCACGATAGCCTTTTCTGCATGTCCATTTAAAAAAGTCAGAAAGCCTTGATTGATAAATTTGGGCCATTCGTTGCCCCTCCCATTGATCGACGAAAGTTGCGATATCGACGGGAAGTACATCTACTAAATCGAAAGTTTTAAATGCTTGCTCGATCGTATTGAAAACACTTGTAAAATTCTTGTTCGCTGTTTGATGCATTCGTAATCTTGGCGGGTCTTTAGGGGCCTCTTGCTCTCTTTTTTTGAAAAAAGAAGAAGAGTACTTTTTAAAGTAAGTGATGAAATCACCTTCTTCATCTTGCTGTGTATTGTGCTTAATGACTCGCTGAGCGAGTTCTCTTGCGCTGGCCTCTCCATCTGCCACAAGGCAAAGGCTATGCCATTGCCTTGCTTTGCCATCGATGGGGCTGATGGTGTAATCAGCGGTAAATAAATAATATCTTTTTCTTTTGATATAAATTCGGCTGTTGGTTAAGCCGCGATTAGTTGTGCGATGCCTAGCCATGTTTAGCCCTTAAGGCAACCTGTGGGCGCTTGGTTTCTGCTGGGACGATGGAAAGCAGGCCATAGCGTTTTTTTAATAGCTCATCATAAATTGCTTTATTGATGATTGGCCCTTGAGAATCGCAAGTGAGGTCAACAAAGAGGTGTTGCTTGAACCACTTTATTTGGGCGCTTTTTTGCTGCTTGCCGGTGAGTTCAATTAAATCGCCTTGGTTTATTCTTAAGCTTTGCATGCTTTTGGCTCCGGTATTGGCCCTACGAATTCAAAACCCGCAATGCCGTAAGTTAATCTTTCAGGGTTGGCGATATAAAAAATCTGCCAGCTTTGTGTTGGGGTAGCGCGCCACCAGTAGTGGCCACTCTCGGTTAGTTCAGATATCCGCTTTATTTCCATTTATCTGCCTGCAATGCGCTGGGCTTTTTGCTTCGTGGCGTTATGCCCTTGCCAGTCCTTGGCGCACTCCTCGCAGCAGAACACCGCATCATTGACGGCGACCGCGCTGCACCAGCGGCATTCCCCGCTTGGCTGAGGGGTTTTATCTTTGCTTAGCTTTGCATTGGCGTAGTGGGCTGCGATGGCATTGCAGCGCATCAGCTCGGATACAGCGCTGGCTTGGTCTATTTTGTCGCTCATGGTTCAGATTCCTGTTTAGATCAATGAATGATTAAGCTGCATACGTCGGGCTGACGCGGCAGGCGAGCCGCTGCCTTGGCCGTGCTTTAACTTCTACTTTTTTCTGCTAGATAAGCGGCTGCGGCGTTCTTTTGAGCAACTAATCTGGCCCTTTCACTAAAATCTGGTGGGGCTTCTTCTCTTTTTATGCCTTTGTCATTTAATGATTGATTCAAGGTGCAGGAAACAGTTAATGCCACATGACCTAGGGTCGAAGGCTTCGCCCTCTCCCGACGCTTACGCTTCGCTTCAGCGGCAAAAGCCACACCTAAAAACACGGCTTCTTGTTTCTGCTTTTGGGCGCGCTTCATTTCGGCCACTTCGTGTTGGCTGTATTCGATATGCGATGCACCCTTAAATGGGCCTTTTGGGGCGGGGCAAGTTTTGCCTAGCCGTGCTTTGCTTTTGGCTCCCCATTGCACTGTCCAACCTTCTTTGTGAGTGAGCACTTGGCCACGCTTGCTCTTTACGCCGCAAATCACCGCAACCACTTCGCCATAGCCGTTGATTTGCTCGCGCTTTACCAGCTCCAGTGGGTCGTTTTCCATTGCAACCATATAGGCTCTAAAGTCGCCCTTGTCGGCGGCATCCCATGCGCTGCCCAAGATACGGGTAGGGCAAACGATCTGGCCATCAAGGTGTAAGTCGCGTAAAGCGGTGAGCGGGGCCAGCACATCGGCGCGGCCTGATCTCATGGCCTTCATGGCTTCGGTAATGCAGGGCTGTAAATTGCCATCGATTAACCCTTTCGCGGCTTCGACAATGGCCGGCTCTTTATCCAGCGCAATGAGTTTTTCTAATAGGGTTTCAGCGTCTTTGCGCACGCGGCGTGATTCGCGGTAAGGCGTAACCGGCGCGGTGCCAAACATCTGGAACTGACGACGGCCTAAAATACGCGCCCAGACCGTTGCACGCTGTGCGCCGCTGATGGCACTCATGCCCGCTTCGGTGTCGCCGTCTACTTTGTAGCCGTCAATATTTTTGGCAATGTAGGCGATGGCATAGGCCACAGCGGCGTAAACCATGTCTTGGCCTTTGCGTGGCTTGATGGGGTCTATTTTTACGCGGACTTTTTTGGCGTTTTTTTCATCAGGTTCGGCTTGCAGATATTTATCGCGGATGATCTTAAGGGATTCGCTGGCGTGCTGCGGCTTCACAAAAAAGATTAAGTGCCAGTGCGGGGTGCCGTCTTTGTGCGGCTCTAAAGTGCGCAGCCCCATAAAATCAATTTCGGCTTTGCTAAATTGGGTACGGCATTGTGCCCAGCATTGGGTCAAATAGCTGGCGGTTTGTTGCTGGCTGTAGCCATTCCATTTTTTATTGAGGATCAGCTTTAAGTGCGGTTTTTCGCCAACGCTGGTACAGCGGTGGTAGCAGCCTGGCGCAGTCAGCGTGATGGCATAAGCGCGGTAGCCCAGTTCTTGTGCGCGTTCGGCCATGCCCTTCATGCGGACAATTAACTCGGTGCGCTTATTCTTGCCGTTGGCCATACTGCCTGCCAGTACATCGGCCATATCGATCACTTCGCCATCGGGCGAAATAGCCACCGCTTCGGCCATCGCCACCGCGCCTTGTTGGGCACGGATGACCATTCGTTCTAAATTCCACGGGCTAACATAAGCCTGATCTTTACCCATGCCGATACCGTAGGAATAGGCGCGGGCTTCGGCGGCGCGGATAGCGAGCGTGCGCAAGCGCTTACTCCACCACTTATCTGACTTGATCCGTGCGGCCAGCTCCAGCACATAACGGCGCTGGGACTGTTTCATCTTCTTATATTCAAGGTGCTTTACACCGTGCTCGGGTAGTACGATCCAGCCACGAGCCACCACCATTTCTAGTAATTCCAGCGGCGCTTCGATATTTGAGCAACGCACAGCAAATTCTTTGGCCTTGGCGCGACACTCGGCATCTGTGGCGGTTTCCAGCCATTCTTGTAAATTGAATTTTGGAATCATTGCGCGGTCGCCTTGGCATACCATGCGTTTTGCAGCGTGGTTTCACCTTCTGCTATCAAGCACCCCAGCAAGCCGCGCATCTGTTTAAGCTTGGCGGATTCACGGGCTAAATCAAATTGATGAAGGCGGGCCATGCGGGCATGGATCGCGGCATCGGCTTTTTGTGCCCATGCTAATAAATCGGTCAGCTCTTGGTTTTCTGCTTGATTCAATACCGGCAAAGGCTTGCGCTGTGGTTTCAGTGTGCCGAGTACTTCTTCGCCGTCGTCGGCATAGATAAAGGCAGGGCGTTCTTGTTTTACTTCTGGTAAAGGCATGGGCGGGGCGTTTCTGACCATCGCTAGAACAAGGCTTCGCGCATCAACACTGACATCAGTGACCACACAGCGCTTAGGTTCTAAAGCGCTGACAGGTAGATCAATCCTTGTTTGTAACTGCTTTGCGAGAGCGACCATGTTTTATCCAGACGTGACAAAGCCCCTACGGCTGTTAAACAGGCGCGGGGAGGCTTCAGAATGTGGGGTTTTAGTGCTGCTTTAGAGTGCGAGGGGGAGCTGGTCTTTATGAAACTTTGGATCGTTGGAGGGTCTAAACTCTGTCCATTTAAAGACTTCTAGATCTTCTACAAAATTTGGAATATGTGAGCGGCTAAACTGAATAGTGACCTCAAACCTAGCTGAGCACTCTCGGCATCTTACAGCCGCCGCTACTGAGGTTGGGGATGTGCGGTGGCTGTCTCGTGTATTGGTTTTAGAATTGCAGTATGGGCAAAAGATTTCTACGGCCATGTTGATTACTCCAAAGCTAACAAAAATTACAAAACCCAAAGGCAGAGCTACAAACGACTACCATTCGTCGGGCAAAGCGCTTATATTTCTCTACGAAACTTAATCGCGCATTAAGCGACAACGGCTTGTTCTATCTCGATAAGATCAATGTCTTCTAAGTCTTTAAGCTCTTCTGCTGGGATTTCAACCCCACGAAAAGCCAAACCTTCTAAGATCAATATTCGGCACATAGAAGCAACAGACCTTGATTCTTGCTTTGCAATTGAACCCACAATGGGGTGCTCAATTGTTCTTAATCGTAAATTGATGCCTCGGCGGCTGAGTAGGCCGCGCGGCGCTCTGGGCATTGTCTGATCACCAGCCTCGTTTTCTATCATTGTTTAAGTTACCATTAAGGTTATTTAGAGTGTCATTAAGCGATACATTAGAATTTATGAATTCATTATCCACAGCATCCTCAGGGTCGTCAATAGATATTGATCGAATGCATTTGGTTTCTGCTCGACTTAGAGAGGAAAGAAAGCGTCTGGGCTTATCTCAAGAAGAAGCTGCAAAGGCGCTTGGGGTCTCAGTTGGCTCTCTTTATACGTATGAAAAAAGCAGAGCTAATCCTCCTATATCGGTACTTTTGCCATTTGCTGATTTAGGCGCTGATGTTCAGTACATCATTACTGGGGAACGGAGCTCTGCACGCCTACCCGATACTGAACAGCAATTAATATCGTCTTTTCGTTCTGCTCCTGCTCCTGTACAAGCGGGGATTATGGCAATGCTGCAAGTAAGCCCTCCTAGTAAGGAAGGAGCAAAGCCTAAGGTTCGTCAGCAATTTTTAGGCAAGGTCGGGCAAGTTGTAGATGGCAAGGTGAAGATCAAGACCTTTAAGTGTTGAAATACATGCTTCATATGGCTAGCCACTAGCTGGCCCCTATAGAAATAGCATTAAACTAAAAGCATACCTCGCCCCAAGTGGGCGCTCTCTATTTAAAATATTATGAAAAAGTATTGAAGTAATTCATTAAGAAAAAATAAAATGAATTATTTAGTATGATTTTTTTATATTTAATTAAGCCAGCCCGCCATTATGCGGGCTATTTTATTTTATGGCTCATTGAATTATGAAAAATCAACCACCTCTAAAAATAGGCATGATCGCCAATCATGATGTAAAAATAAAAGATGCTCACTTTCATTGTGAAGTACTTCTAATTTCTGCTTCACCTCGCTTACTTTTGGTTGCCTGTTTAATTCTGTCTTTTGCGCTGGGTGTGGTGACGGGTAGGGACTATCTGCCTGTTCGGTATTCGCCAGAGGATAAGCCCGCTATGACAGAGCAACAAGTTGATTCACAGCCACTGACAATCGATGCGAGTTCTGCGGTATAGGTCGCAGGCAAACAAAAGCCCCTGACAGGCAGGGGCTTGGTTACAAGTGGTTGTGCTAATCAGGCAACTAATCGAGAAGCGGTTGCATCAACATGTATTTTGTCAAAAGCACAGAACTAGGCACGACCATCCTCTCCTGATTCAATAATTCCCGTATCGCGTAGCTTTGTAGCATCGCGGTGCACTGCTTTGACATCCCAGCCAAATTTTTTGGATAGCTCTCGCATAGATAGCTTGTCATATTAAAGTATGATGCTGAATAAAGGCCAGTTTGCTGTCGCCTAAATTTTGAATGATTTTATTATGTGTATACTTTAATTGGTGAAGTAAGATGAAAACATGCTCTTTATGCAAAGAAATTAAATTGAAAGAATTTTTTGGACGACATGAACAGCACAGTGATGGTTTAAGTAGTCAATGCAAAGAATGTCGTAATAAACGCAATAAAGAATATAAAAAAAAATCAAAAAAAATTAAAAATATTTCCTGATTTAATTGTTTATATAGGTTAGATAGCTGATTTTTTGGGGAGATTGCCGTTCTAAAGGTCACTGGCCTTTACTTCCAGCTCTAAAGCCGTGGTGTAGCCGCTGTCGCTTAAGCTATGCACCACGCGGGTAATGATCCAGTCTTGCTGGTCGATAATCGGCTTAAAGCCTGAAACGCTGGCGGGTAGTTCGGGGAAGAGTTCGGGGCGGCCATAGGCGAGGGTGATTGAGAATTGAGCCACGCCGCGTTGCAGTTTTTCCCATTCAGCTTTTGCGGCGCGTTCGGCGTTGGTTTTGCTGGCGTAAACGTGTCTTAGGGTTTTGACGTTATCGTCCGCGCCTTGGATCACTTCGCCTTGCCCTGGGCCTGCGGGTTTTTTCTTTCTGGGTTTGCGTTTTACCGTTGTGGTTTCTTTCTTGGCTGTTTTGGTGTTTTGCCAAGTGGCTTTTACGCCGCTATATGCGCCTCGGTCTGCGATGCCAAAGCGGTGGCCATCGCCAGATTGGCGGGTGATCTGTACTTTGCTGAGCGGTTTACCGCTGGCGGTGGTGGCTTGGCCCGCTTTCATAAAGATCAGGCTGCTATTTTTGACGGTGGCAATGGCATCAAACATTTTAGCCATGCGGCTTAAGAAGCTGGCGTCGCTTTCATTGGTTTGGTCAATATGGCGGATAAGCTGATGGGCTAAGTTGGGGCCAATGCGATGCTCGATCTTGTTTTGTTTGCTGATGGTTTCAATAATCTGGCCCAGCGTGGTTTGGTGCCACGACCTTTCTTTTTTTACCGATAGGCCAGCGCGTAAATCGGCACTGCGGGCGCGAATGGTGAGCTGATCCGGTGCGCCGCTATGCTCGACTTCATCCACCGTATATTGGCCCTTATCCACTAAGCCGCTATCCGACCAGCCCAGCGATACGCTGACAATGGCACCGCGTGGCGGAATCTCGAGCAGGCCGTCGCTATCGTCTAGCGTAATATCCAGCTGATCCGCTTCAAAACCGCGATTGTCCGTCAGGCCAACCGATACCAGCCTATCGTTGACCAGCTTAGAAATATCTTTGCTACCCACGAGAATTTTAAAACGTGGGGATTTGTGGCCTTCATTCATTGCAGTAGGCCCATGATGGTTTCGAGAGTGTCAGACGTGATCCGCTTCAGGCTTAGGTTAAATTCAATCTTGCGGGCCGAGCCGTCTTGGTAAAACAGGCTGCGGGTGGTTTTAATGGATTCGATCACGTACTCGCCATAAATCCAGCCGGTGCCTTCAATTAAAAAATATTTCTCCCCGGTGTTGGCCATCTCATCCAGTACCAGCAAAGACACCTCGCCCGCGTTGAGCTCTTCGTAAAGCGCGCCGCTCAGTGTGATGGTTTCCGCATCTGGCCCTAAGAATTGATGAGCAGGGCCGGTTCCGATACGGGTTTGGCTGGCGTGCCGCCATGATTTAGATTGCTCTAAAGTTTGGTAAGGCGCGCTGGATAGCTCAAAAACAAACATACCTAAAACCATCATCATTAGTCGTTGTCTCCTAAGCGTGAACGGCTGCGCACTTGCTTCTGGCGTTCGGCCTTGGCGATTTCTTTGGCAACCAGTTGGGCGAGTTTTTGTTCATCCATGCCTGGGGCGGCGTTGATTGTGATTTGGAATACAGGGGCAGAGGCGGCATTGTTTGCGGGTGCGGTGTTGGCAATGGGCGGGCGTGTATCGATGGTGACACCGGCCATTGCGCCAAGGCTGGCCCCACCAATCATCAGGCCGCTGGCCGCGTTAATGATTTGGTGGGTGATGTTCTTCATGGTGGCCAGTGGCGCATCTTTGCCATCCGTTAAGCCTTGATCTAAGCCCGCCACGGTATGCCGCCCAATCTGGGCAAAGACGCGAGAAGGGGAGTGGATATCAAGCGCCTTTTGTACTGGCTCGGGCAGCATCTTGGCCAGCTCGTAGAACTTGCCTTTTAACCAGTCCCATTTGCTAGCAATGCCTTGCCATAAGCCTTCAACAATTTGCACCCCAATGGCCATGATTTTAATGGGCAAGCCAATAAAGGCGGCCAGTACTTCTGCGACAATCACAACAAGATGGGCGAGGAATTGACCAAAGCCGCTACCGCTCCGAGTCGCCCCCTCTAAACTTTCCTTAGTGGATTGAATCGGGGCAAACAGTTTACTTACCCATTCCCACGCTATTTTAAAAGCGCCGATCATCCAATCCCATACCGGCATAAGCGGCTGTAATGCGGCCATTAATGGCGTAAACGTTTGCACAAAGATGGCTTTTAATGGGGCGATTCCCTCTGTAAAGCCTTGCCATAGGCCGGTAAAGAAGGCTTTGATGGGTTCCCAATATTTGTAAATGAGCAGGGCCGCTAAGGCGATGCCCGTCAAGACTAAGCCGATAGGGTTGGTGAGTGCCAGGCGGCCCACGAACGCCAGTGCTTGACCCAATTGCATGACGGCTTTAATGGGGAGTTTGATTAGACCTATCCCGCCATTCAGTAAGCCTTTTCCGCCTTTCACGGCAAGATTAGCCCCTCCCTTGGCCACATCTTTAGTCATTCCAGCTATACCGGCAGTTCGTGCGTATTGCATGGCCCCCGTGGCCTTACTGGCCGCCATGGCCCCTTGTGCGCGGATGGCTTGCCAAATGGAGGCGGTATATCCTTTTACTGCTGTGGCCGCAGTACTCCATGTTTTTTTAGAGGCAGCGGATAAAGAATGCATTGCTTCCGGTACTTTGTTTTTTAACAGGTCGTGCAAGGTTGTTTTTATATTGGCGTTGAGGGTACTTACCGCACTGCCAATCGATTGCAAAATAGCTGTGGGGTTTTTTTTGCTTAGTAGACTGAATGCGCCGTCTAGCTTTCCATAACTCAGAGTGGCCGCTTTTGTTAGCGTGGAGCCGATACCCATTTGGACATTAAGCGTGGTCATGGCAAATTTGAGCATTACAAATGGGCCTAATAGCGCCGCTGCGGAGAGGGCTAAGCCGCCTAAGATCGCCACAACAGCGGCAGCCGATACGCTGACTTTGACCAGGGTTGCGGCAAGCGTAGGATTGGCCTTCATCCATGCCCCTACTTGTCGAATCACGCTGGTGATATTTTGCAGCAGCTCGCGCAAGGGGCTGTTACTGCCTTCAAACATTTCAATGCCGACATCTTCCCACGCGGATTGCAGCGTCTTGATATCGCCCGCCGCGTTGTCGCTCATGATCTTTGCATTGGCGCTGGCTTCACCGGCTGACTTTTTAAGGGTGGCAATCAGTTCTTGCAGCTTGCCATTACCGGCTTGCGCGGTCAGCACTTGCAAGGCGCTAAAGGCTTCTTCGCCCGCGATATGCTTAAAGTATCCCGCCCGCTGGGCGTTGCCCATTTTTTTAGTTTTGGCTTCGAGTTCGGCCAGAATGGTCGGCAGGTCGCGCAGATTGCCTTTTGCATCTTTGGCTTGAATGCCTAGCGCTTTCAGCGCCTCTGCCGCCGCTTTAGGCGGTGCTGCCAAGCGGGACATGATGGCGCGTAAGGCCGTGCCGCCCATGCTGGCCTGAATACCGGCATCTCCCAATTTACCCGTCATGGCGGCGGCGGTTTCCAGATCCACGCCCAGATCAGCAGCCACCGGCGCAGCATATTTCATCGTATCGGCCAGCATTCTTAAATCCACATTCGAGCGCGTGAACGTGCCGACCAGGACATCACCGGCACGGCCCATCTGTTCTGCGTTCAGCTTAAAGCCGGTCAGAATATTGGAGGCCATATCGGCAGCGGCGGGCAGTTCTACCCGTCCGGCCCTGGCTAAATCGAGTACGCCAGGCATCGCCTTTTGAATCGCGGTCGGATCAAAACCCGACATGGCTAAAAACCCTTGCCCCTGTGCGGCTTCGTTGGCGGTAAAGCTGGTGGCCGCGCCTAATTCTCGCGCCTGTTTGCGCAGGGCGATAAGCTGGGGTGAATTTTTATCTAAGCGGGTGAGCGCTTGAACGCTCGACATCCCCGCATCAAAATCTAAGCCGGGTGCCATCACTTGCTTGGCCGCATACAGCGCACCGCCGCCCGCAACCGCCATACCGGCACCGGCCCCCGCCATTTGATGACGTGTATTCATGCTTTTTTCGTAGGATGCTTTGGCGGCGTGTAGACGCTGCGATTGCTTGCCTAAGCGTTCAAGCTGCTGTTGTTCTTTTTGCAGGGCTGCGGTTGTGCTGCTGGCGTTTTGCTGTAACTCGCGCTGATGCTGGGACAGATTGCGCGTAGAAACACCCGCCGCATTTAAAGAGGTGCGCAGGTTTTGTTGTTGGCTGACAAGCTGCGTGTGCCTTGCGGCTAATTGAGCGGCTTCTTTTTTAGCGCGTTCAAATTCAGCACTTAGTTTTTTAGTGGGGTTGGCGGTTTCGGCAAGGCTTTTACCTAGCGCGGTGGCGCGTTCCTGTGCCGCCTTCATTTGCAGCGAGGTTTGGGCAGCGTCACGGGTGAGCTTTTTAAATGAATCGATCTGGCCTTGGGTTTTATCTAGCTCTTTCATTTTGTTTTTTAGTGCGCTGACTTGCTTTGATACCGCCTTGCTTTGATTCAGTACCCCTTTAAACGGCGCGGTGAATTGATCAATTGCTTTTAAAACCACTTCCAGTCGTAAATTCCGCGCCGCGCTCATTAGTGCTCCTTTAATTCTGCGAATCGTTTTAAGGCAATATTTTTGTATTCCTCGCTTAACTCACAGCCCAGCCAATCGTAGCCTTCCAATTGCGCCGCCAGCAGGGTGGAGCCTGATCCAGCGAAAGGATCCAGAATTAAACCGCCAGGCGCGCAGATCTTAATCAGATCGCGCATTAAGTCGGTGGGCTTGCCGGTGACGTGGAACTTGTCTTTTTGCTTGACCACTTCCTTATAAACACCGCGCAATACGCCCACATCGCGCTCGTTTGGCATCTGGCCTTTGCTGCCCCAAACAATGTACTCGGCTTGATTTCTAAAGCGGCCCATCTGAGGGCGCACGCCTTCGCCCTTATCCCAGACGGCAATGCCGCGCCAAGTAAAGCCCGCGACTTGCAAGGCATCGGTGGTTAGCGGCAATTGTCGCCAGTCGGTAAATAAGCAAATCGGCGCGCCGTCTTTCATGACGCGCAGGCATTCAGATAGCCACAGCGTCATCCAGCGCAGGTGGGCGCGTTGGTCGCGGTGATCGCCGGTGAATTCGGGGTATTTGCGGGCGGTGCCGCCGTTCTGATATTTGTCGGAAGTGCTGCGGTTTTTAGAGCCAATATGTAAGCCGCCCGATGCGTAGGGCGGGTCAGTGATTAGCGCATCAACCATAGCGGCGGGGAGAGATTCTAAAAAGGGCAGGCTGTCGCCTTGATGGAGCGTATTTTTAATCATGAATCTGGGCTTTGTCTTTTTCTTGCGGCTTCACGCCATTCTATTAATTCCGATATCTCCATGCTGTCCATTGCCGACGGCGGCCAGTGGAACACCATCGCGATATCGGCCATTGCATCATTTACGCAAGCGGGTAATCCGGTTTGTTGGCCTTCTGCAATAAAAAACCAGCCGCTACCCCAGCCAGTTGCAAGAGGTCGGCGGGGTCTAGGTTGTTGACGTCTTGCGTGGTCAGAATAGGGGAACTAATGCGGGGTAATACCTTGGCCAGCGTTTCCACATCCATCTGCAATAGCTCGCCCAGCTTTACGCCGCGCAACTCACCGGCCTTGGGCTTGCGTAAAGTAATGGCGCTGATGGTTTGGCTGCCTCGTGTAATAGGGGTGTCTAGTTCGACGGTGTTTTCTGGGGCTGCTGGGGTGTGGTTTTCTGGGGTGGTCATGGTTTGTTTTTCCTAGGTTTACAGGCCAATTGCGGCGCGGAATTTAGCGAGACGATCCATGCCGCCGATGTTTTCAATCATGTTGACAACATCAATTTCGATCAGCGTTTCGCCGTTCATTTCAAATTTGTAATAGCTGAGTGAGCTGGAGACTTTGAACTCGGTATCGTCGCCAGACTTTGCGTCGCCCATATCAATTTCTTTGTGGCGACCGCGCACGGTGACTTCCACCGCGTCCACTTCTTCCGAGTCTTCCCGCTGGTAAGCACCGGCAAAGCGCAGCAGCTCGGCGTCGTGGGTGGCCGCGCCAAAGCTGAGCAGAATCTCGCGCATCATGCCGCCGCAAGTGAACGACATTTCGAGTTTTTCCATACCCAGATCAACATCGACCTCGCCGTTCATGCCGCCGCCCCGATACCCTTCCATCTTGCGGCTGAGCTTGGGCAGGGTGACTTCGGTTACTTGCCCGACAAAGTTTTCACCATTGAGAAATAAATTAAACAGTTTCAACTTACGTGGTAATGCCATGCTGTTCTCCTTTTAGCGGCCTACACTGGCGGCAAAATCCATTAAGTATTTGTCGGTAATGCGCTGGATAAAGGTGAGGTCTTCCAGCGGGGGTATCGGCGTGTAGTCGTAATCAATCGTCAACTTGCCCGCCTTCAGCGCTTCCTTCTCGTTGGCGTCACTATCTAGCCAGGCATTGAAGCCCATCAAATAACCGCCAGACACTAAGGCGCGGCCCTTGGCATTGAGGCCCGCCAAAATATCCTTAGCCAGACTCGGCGTCATCGGCTTATCAACCGCCCACATATGCGCCTCGGCCATCGTGTCGGCCAGCACTTGTGCGGTGCGGGTGTAGCTTTCAAACTTGAATAGTGGGTCGGCGCTAAGGCTGTGGCTTCCCCAAAAAATAAAGCCTTTGGCGCGTACCAGCGTGGTGACGTCGGCGGCGTTCAGTAAGCCTGCATCGGTATCTGGGTCTTGCAAGTCCCAGAACACGTCTTGGCTTAAGCCGGTGACGCCATTAATCACCACATTAGAAAGGGTTTTGTGCCAGCCGGTTTCTTTGTCGATTTTGGCGCGTAAGCCCATCGCGTAGGCCACGGCCAGATCTAGGCCTTGATCGCTTTTGCCGTCAAAGTTGGGATTGCTAAAGTCTGGCCAGATCAGCATCAGCTCGCGCTGGCCAAAGTTTTTGCGATACTCAAGGGCGGCTTCTAAGCTATTGCAGCCTCGGGCGCTGATATAGGCGAAGGCGCGTAGCTTCTGGCAGATGGTGGCCAGCTCGTTGGCCACCAGCAAAGTGTCGTAGCCTGGCACGCCTAAGATGCGCGGCTTAACGTGAACCGTGTTGTTCGCCGATAGCAACGCTTGCAAGCCGGTAAAGCGGCCCTGTTCATCGGTGCCGCCGATGATGTTTTTTTCGGTTTCTTTTTCGTCTGCGCCTTCTTCTACCCGCACCATCACAATCATCGGGCTGGTTTGTTTGGATATGGCGCGCAAGGTGCGTAGCAGCGTGCCTTTCGTGCCTGCTTTACCGATGGCTTTTTGTACGTTGGTAATCAGCACGGCTTGATTGAGCGGGAAGAACTTTGCGTCTGCATCGGGTGCAGTGCAGACGGCACCAATAACAGCGGTGCTAATGGTTTGAATGGTGCGCGTGCCCTCGTTGACTTCGAGAACGCGCACACCATGATGGAATGAATCGCCCATGATTTCCTCGGTTTGAATTGACCGAGCCATCATGAGCGTTTACGGCTGGATTGGCTTTCACTGGGGATTGTGAAGCCTTGAACGACACTGCTTAGGCGGGCGTTTCGCTTAAAACTTGCGCCAATAAGTTTTCAAGCCGTGCGACTTTCTCATTTAAGGCGAGTAATTGATCGTCTGCGTTGGCCGCCGGTGCGTCTAAAACCAGCGGCAAGGGCTGAGCGCCCATGATCCATTTTTTACCGTTCCATACCGTGCCTTCAAAGTATTCAAGGCGGGTGTAGTCCGCAGAGAGCGGGCCTAATTCGCTGAGGATAACCCGCGCCCCATCTGCGATACGGTAAACCACCGCCCCTCGGTGATCCTCAATCAGCGCCCAGCACTGATCGGCAGTATCCCGAATGACGGCCTTGTTTTTAGCGGGCCTGAGCTTAGGCGCATCCAGCACCGCCCCAGCAGGCAAGCCGCAATATTTTGAAACCCACATTTCAGCCTTGCCGATATATTCGAGTGTCTGGGGGTCATGGCAAAAGCAAGCCACGATGCCGTCGTGGCTGGCAAAGCCGTCTTGATCGAAAGAAACCGGCTGCGCAGGAAGGGCTTCTGGCGGCTGTTCTGGGCTGTGGTCTGGTTTGATTGTGTTATTAAGCATTGGATTATCCCCACCGAACGATGTAATTGAAGGCAATATTGTCTGGGCGTGTTCGGCCCTGTGGGCCGCCTGTTGTCGCCCTCGCTCTCGCTATCACATAATTAACGCCTGGCTGCCCGCCGCCACCTGAGTAAGACAACCAGCCACCATCATCAAAGGGCACGGTGTGCTGGTGCTCGCCCACATTGGCGGCTTGATAGCTCAATACGGTTCGCCCTGGATCAATGCCGCGCCCTGCGTCCCAGCCTGAGATATACATGCCGCGTAGATCAGGCAATTTTGCGCCATAGAGGCTGGCTAAAATCGGCGCTTCGGCGGCGTTAATGCTTTGGCCCTGTAAAAAGATCCAGCCAGTGGGTGGGGTATTACTCGGCCAGGGTTGGGGAATCCCAACGGGAACGCCGAAAGAGCCATCGGCCATGCCTTCCGCGTATCGTGCGGCATCGACGCGCACGCCAAAGGTGTCTACACCATTAGATCCCATCAGAACGGGATAGCCTGGCGACCAGCCTACACGCGCATTAATCTTGCCAATATCCTTCCCTAGCGGAGAGTGGCCGCTACTCGCATCAAAGATCACATGCCCGTTGCCATAATGTTGCCAGCGCAGCAGGCTAGATACGCCATCATAATCTCTGGCCTTATCCGCAATGCTGCCCGCTGGATCGCGTGATTTTAAGTGATAGGTATGCAGTTGGCTGGTGAGCACTCGGCCATCACTGATCGACATGATTTTAGTGGGCAAGTCGCCGGAGCCATTGGTGGTGACGCCAAAATGTAATTCTCCCCAATTGGCCGCCGTGCCCGCGCCTTCTGCCCAGATGGCAGCCACATTAGAGACGGCGGATACATCCCTGAATGAATCCCAAGTAATCGCCCCTAAAATCTGCTTGTTGGCGCTAGGGTACTTTTTTTCAAAAACAAGCTTTGAATAATCTTCTTTCGTTGTTGGCCGGTTTAACACCACATTTTTAGATAAAAAAGTCCCGTCACTTCGCATCTCCCAAGTGCCTAGCGGTGCATTTGCTTCACCCGTCATTTGAAAGACCATTGATGCGCCAGACAGCCAGCCGCTACGATAAGTGCCGATTTTGCTGATAACAGAATAGCCCTGGCTGTATTGGGTGGTCATTGAAGCAAGCCATGCCGTTTTGTTGTCTAGTGCAGTCGGTTGATTGCCGTTGTGGAAAGCGCCTTGTGTCCAGTCGTTCTCGATTGCATTAGAAAGTTGCCCTTTTGCGTTAGCGTTTACGCACCCCTCAAGTGCCAGCCCTTTGCCCCCTAAGTCGGCAAAGGTTGGGTAACGATTAGCGGGCATGCCGCCCAGTTTTTGGGAATCAGTCGCTACACCGCTTTGCTCGTTGACGGCTTTAACCCATTGGCTCCATACCGAGTTGTATCTGGTACGGGTGAATTGTTCCGATTTATCGTAAGTGGTGTATTTTTGATAGATTTGCGAGGTGCCATTGGCTTTGACTTCAAGCACACCTGATATACCAACGGGGTAATTTTTTCCCGCTGTTGCGTTTAAATTTGTACCTTGGAAGACATAGCCGTCTTCGATGTAATGATTTAGATCGGAATCCGATGAGATTGGGGGCAGCTCTTTGTAGTAAGGCAGCAGCTTTGTATTCACCCATTTTGATGACACTTTGACCGTGTCATTGGCTGTTGCAGCAGGGTCTGGCGCAGTAATGGGGACGGTGACGTCAAAGGAGGTGGCGGTTAATGTGGTAGCCCCTTTTTTGCCGTCGCGGTTGCGAGCATCGGCATATAAACGAGCATCGCCCTTTTTATCAATGCTGGCTACGGTGGTTGAAACGGTTCTTGCCGTGGCATCGGGTGTATCGACGGCGGTGTAGTTGACGTTTCCGACATCGAGCATGGCCCCATTTGCCAGCGTGTTGAGCGCGGCCAGTGTTGCGGCTCGATTGTTCATCGTAACGTAGGGCGCAAAGGGGGCTTGGTTTCGGTCGATCATCAGCCGATAGCCCGTCTTTAACTCAGCCGATGCTTCGATATTGGGTGCTTTCACTAAACCAATAAATTCAGGGTTAGCAATGGGGGCAAAGGTGGCGGCTAATTTGCCACCCAATCGGGCCGCGTCATAGGCCGTTCCTCTTAAATCTGTCACTACTTTAGCCCACGCTCTCCAGCTACCCGCGTAACGTGTTCTAGTAAACACGGTGGAGTCTGTATAGAGGGTGTACCGTTGAATTGCGGTTGTTCCTGTTGCCGAAACCTCTAATTCACCAGCGATCGGAGCTGGGTAGTTTTTCCCCGCCTCTGCTGCCGTGTTAGATGGCTGAAGCCACCGCCCCTCTGATACATAATCATTGAGATCCGAGGTAGCGGGCATAGGCTGCATGCCTTTGCGGTAGGGCTTTAATTTCTCATTCACCCATTGCGACGACACTTTAAATGAGTCATTGGCCGTTTGAGTTGGATCAGGCGCAGAGATGGGCACCGGAAAGGTGCAACTGCCCTTACCTAACACGACCACGCCCGATGTGCCGTCGCGGTGATTGACCGACCACATGGAACGGGTCAGCCCGTCTTTATCCACGCGAAACTCTAAGGAGCCCACTTTGCGTAAAGCGCTCGTTTCAGTGTCAGCAGCATAGGCCAGATAGGCGGCGGCTTGTGCCGAGTTGCCATTGGGCAAAGCATCTGTAACCGCTTTTGTCAGGGCTTTATTGCTGAGGGTGACAGAGGGCGCATATTGGGCGTTGTTGCGCAGGGCAATAAAAGAATTTTCTGAAACGACGTCGGCTTTTGCGGTGATTTTATTGACGACGGTATCGCCGGTAAACGTCTTATTGCCCGCAATGCTTTGATTGCCGGTTAAGGCGACCTTGTTGTCATCCGCGTATTTTTTTGCTTCATCGCGCCCACGGCTGCCTTCTTTGACGGCGGCGGCGGTGAGCTCTTTCTTTAAGTCGGCGTGGGTTTTATCGGTGATTTTTTTATTGTAATAATCTTTTGAATGCGGGTCGTCATCGGCAATATGTTTTTTCATGGTGTCTTCGACCAGCTCAATACTGGCAATGCCAATATCTTGGCTGACGCTAATCGTGACGGCGGCGGTGTTGCTAACCACAAACACCATTCTGAGCGTTTGCACCTTGCCCGATCCTTCGGCTAATTGCGGCTTGTAGCTGGCGGGGCAGTTGGCCACGGCCACTAAGCCGCCTTTGTCGTCATACAAGCCCATTTCTCGAATCCACCAGCCGCCGGTGGTTTCCTTGATGATGAGTTCGGCAATGATGGTGTTTTTACCCGCTTCGGATTTCAGCGAGTTTAAAGCGCTGCGGTAGTTTTCTTTGATGAGCTTGGTTTGCTTGTCATTGGGGACGGTGTCTTTGCCCGCGCCATCACCCACGGCCATTTTTTCAATATGGATGGTCTTTTTTTGCGCGGTGGCTGCGGCTATTTGCGCCGCGCCGTATTGGGTGAGGATGGCAAAATATTTTTGGGTCATGGTTATGCGGCTGCCTTCGGATAAATGTTGATGACTTCGCCTTGGTATTGGCCGACGCCGATATAGATCAAGCCGCGTGGCTCGACGCTGATATTCATTTCGATCAGGTGGCGCGAGAGCGGCTTGGCTTCGTCAATTAAATAGTTCAGCTCGATCTGGGTTTCTTCGGTCATCCCCTGGTCTATGGTTTTGACTTCCAGCTTGAAAGTGCCACGCGGGCCGAGGGGCTTTTCTTCCCACCATTCGGTGATTTCTAAGCGATAGCCCAGCGGCTCGACGATGCGTTTAAGTGCGCCAATGGTGCCCTTGTGTTGATGCACAAAAAACGATTGGCGGATGACTTCCCGCTGCACCGGCTCGCTCCAATTCTCGTCCCATCGATCCACTGAGAAAGCCCAGGCTAAATAGGGCAAAGCGGCTTTGGGGCAGGTGTCGGCATTCCAAAGCGCCGCCAGTAGAATCGGCAACTCTTGGCCTGATTGGCAGCTGCTCGCTATGGCGCGTTCTAGCTTGCTTGATCCGGTGGGCAGCAGTGATCTAGTCATCGATCCCGCCGACGGTGATCTTGGTTGCGGTGCAGTGCGCGGCCTGTGTTTCATCAAGTACCACATCGCTTGCTGGTGACACGAGTTCGACCCGCTGCACGCCTTCTACATGCAGCGCGGCAAAGATGGCCGATTGCCGAATATCCCGCCCCATGCGGCGCTGGGTGCTGATGTGCTTTTTAAGCTGGGCGTGGGCGGCTTCTAAAATCGGGCCTTTTTCTGGGCCTTGGTAAAGATACAAAGCGGCGGTGATGGCGTAATTAACGATCTTGGCCGACTGCACGGTGAGCCGGTCGCCAACGGGCCTAACGTCTTCCCCCGATAGCACTAGCTTCACTTTGGCGAGCAAATCAGCGGGGGCCGTGCCGTCGCCATCATTCGCCAGTACGCTGACCACTACTTCGCAGGGCTGGGGACTGATGGCGCTGGCATCAGCCACACGAGCGTCCGCCGATAAAGCATGAAAGATATAAGCGGATCTTGGCCCCGCCACGCTTAAGCCTTCAAAAGCCCGCTGGCCGCGTGCGCGTAATGAATCATCGGATTCTAAAACCGCATCGGTAGGCGGTACCGCGTTTGGATCTGCGGGCGTAATCACAAAGCGCTGGACGTTAAAGTTAGCCACGAGATTGTCTAAATCTTCTCCCTGGCTAAACGCCAACATGCAGGCCGCGCCGCGTTCGTTAATCTTTTGCCGCTGGATCAATTCGCGGTAAGCATTTTCTTGTAAGAGCTTGGTGAGTGGTTCAGATTCAAAGGCAAGCACGGCGGCCGCATCGGGGTAGAGCGCAATCAGCGCCGCTTTACGCTCATTAAAGATCGTTTCAAAATCCAGCGCCTCGATCAGATTGGGCGGGGGCAGGCGTGAGAGGTCTACTTCTTGGCTTTTCATGGCTTAGGCTCGCAGAGGAATAGAAAGCGCCACCGGCTGCTGGCCGCGTGGGCCATCGATGCGCTCGGCTTCTAAGGTGATATTGAGTGCGCCGTGTTGCTGGCCCAGCGCTAAAGTGACGCGCTGGGCGCGGATACGCGGTTCCCACTTTTTAAGCGCCGTGGCGGTTGCGGCCATTACCCTTAAGCGGGTGGCCCCGTTTAAAGGCTGATCGATCAGCGCGGGGATTTCAGAGCCATAGTCGCGGCGCATTAGGCGGCTACCTAGTGGCGTGGTCAGTACATCGGCCACCGATTGCTGGATATGCGCTAGCTCATCAATCGCATGGCCGCTGTGTTTGTTCAGGCCCGCCATTAGGTTGGCCCGCCGGTGCTGTCATTGCCTCGTTGCACGCGGTTGTGGGTGTGGCTATGTAAAACCACGCCATTACTGGTGATCGCGCCACCGCTTTGGGTGATTGGGCCGGTGATCGTGGTTGCGCCGCCACTTGTCCCCCCTGTGCCGCTCATGCCTGCGGCGTAGCTAAACGCGCCCAGCACATCGGCTTTACCTTTAAAGGTGCTGTCGCCTTTGACGCTCAGATTGCCGCCGACGGTGAGGTTGCCGGTGGTGGTGGTTTCAGGGCAATCGACGGTGACGTGATCTGAGGCTTGAATCAGCGCGGTTTTGATGCCGGTGGCGCTAAGTGCGCCGCTTGCATGGTTGTAGCTGACGAGCGCCCCATCGGGAAAAGCAATGCAAGTGACGTTGGGGTCATTACTTGGCGGCGGGAAGGCGTCTGAAAATAGCCCAGGTAAAAGCACACCCGCGCCCACTTCGCCCGATTGGCTAAATAGAATGCCTTGCTCGCCGATGCTGGGCGGATTCCATACGCGGACATTGCCCGCTCGAGGGGCGGGCCATTGCAGCCAGTCGGTCAGCAGCTCGCCACTTTGCACACGGCAGAGTGCGTTGTCGTGATCCACTTCTGCCACGGTGCCGATGCGGATCAGGCTTTCTAAAATTCGGGAATGTTCGGCTGTTTGATTCATTACGCCATAGTGCCGCGCCGGTGCGCGATGTTCACGCACCGGCGGGTGTGAGACGGGGTTTTACATTAGCTGCTGATTTGGTTCAGGATTAAATCCGCGATGAGCTCATCATCGCTTTGGCTAAATCCCAGTAATACGCGGGCGGCGTATTTGTGTTTGATGCCGCGTTTGGCATTGACGGTATCCACCAAACCAAACTGGTGAACGCGGGCTAGGCGGTTGGCGCTGGGGCTAAAATGCACGGCGGCCCCGTCGCTATTGCTTTGGGTTTTAAGATGGCGGGCGGTGCGCAGCTTGGTAAACATCTTGCGCTTGATGCGTCCGCCTTTTTTACGCATCTGCGGCAAGCGCGGTGCGTAGGGTGTGCCGTCGGGGTTTTGATTGGCGGCGATGTGGGCTTGCTGGCGTTTGCGTAGTTCGGTCGCCAGCTTTTTATTCATGCCGCGTAATGCTTTGGCGTCCAGATTACCAAGCAAGCCAGAAGCCCAGCCTTCCAGCGCTTTAAAATTGTTGCTCATGGTGTTGGCCACGGCTGATCGCGCAGGAATAAAGCCCAATCTTGGCCCGCGTATTCATCCAGCGGCGGCTCGCCGTAATGGGTAATGACGGGTTTCCCGTCTACCTCGCGCACCACTACGCGTTCGGTCAAATTGATCTTGATTGAAAGATCAATCGTGTCGTGGTTCAAGATATCCGCTTCAAAGCTAATGCCATCTTGGCGCTTATCGGCATGACTAAAAAGCTCGGGCTGATTGCTGCTTACCCAAGCCAGCACTGGCACCATGATGGTGTCGGGGTGGTCGGCGTAGTCTTGAATAATAAGATTGAGCGTGTATTGATATTCAAAAGAAAGCGATTTGCCCGCTGTGGCAATGAGCTTACCTTCATCAATAAAGATGGCCAGCTTATCGGGATTGTGGGCAAGGTGGCGCACCGTTTTAGCCAGGTATTCGCGCAGGCTGGCGGGCTTAATCATGTTTCATTTTCGCTTGGCAGCTTTGGATCATATCGACCTGCGCCGCGCAGCTATGCCACGCGGCTTCCAGATCATCAATCGCTTGATTCAGCTCGCCGTTGGTTTGGGCTTGGTTCGCTGGCAGGCGGCAGGCTGTTACGGTGGGACAGCCAATCTCTATAAGCTGCACCGCTGGCGATTTCGGGACGCTGACGCAAGCGGATAACATCAGCAGGCAGGCGAGCATCAGCCCAATCCCTGACTTCTTTGCTTTCATTTTTAAGTTGCTCCATAGCGCGTTTGTTTTTAAGTAGCGCGGTGTTGACGCTTTCAATGCTGCTGCGTAAATCGGCTTGGGCGCTGTCGTTGTCGCTGCTGACTTTGTAAAGCTGTTCAAGCAAGGCCGCTTGCTGGGCCTTGTCTTGCTCGCTAGCGGTCAGCTCAATTTGCAGCAGCTCGGCTTTGTGTTTCTGGCCCTGGTGCAAATTGATGGCAATCAGTAGCGCAGCCAGAAAGCACAAAGCAACAAGAACGAGAGTGGTGAGTCGGCTCATTTGATCCCCACGTAATAGGTTTTATCCCCGGCAAACTTGGTCAGCACTTGTTGCCGGTTGGCCCCTTTACGAAAGCCAATATGCACCCATGCGCTTGGCAGGGTGGGGGACTCTAAAATCAATTGATCGAACTCGATATTTGAGGCAACTAAAGCCCTGGCCACACTTCTTGCCGTGCCAAATTGGGGGCAGCGAATATCTACGGCGCGGGCGGTGGCGTGATCGCTGCTGGCGCTGCCACCTACTGCCTTATTTAATGTGGGGGTACGCCAGCCGCTAGTAATAATGAGGGGATTGTTTCCGAGTATTGCTCGAATTTTTTCGAGCTGCTGGCAGGTGTGCACGGCGTTTTCGAGCAGGTTTACGGGCAGGCTGTTGTCGATGTTGTACTGCGCTGCGGTTTGGCTGGCGGTGAATTCGCGCAGGCTGAAGTGTGGGGATAGCTGGGGTGAGGTGTTCAATGTGAGGCTCCTTGTTTAATAATTTCTGAATAGGCCATACCAAAGCGGCCCATAAATCGCTGACGTTGCCGCGCTTAAAGCAGAAATAAACACCGCTAAACAGCAGTAAAAAGCTGTGTGTGGGGCTGGCGGCTGTGATGCCCATCAGTAGGCGAATGGCAGTCAGGCCGTAATAAACGGTTAAGCCATAAGCAAAAATACAAATGCCTAAGCTATGGGCTTTGTTGTTTCGATTGAATAGGGCAATGCTGAGCGCGGCAAAGAGGCAGGCCAGCACGCTGATGAGTAAATAGAGGTTCATTTCTTGCCCCCGATATTGAGTAAATCCTCGGGGTGTTCGGCTCGCACAATCAGCCATTGCAAAAGCTTCATGCTGATGGCCCCAGCGATTAATGCGCCGATGCCTTCGCTAACCACAATTGAAGCAGGCAGGGGAATGGCGATTAGATCCGCCACCAGTTTGGCGGCAACACAACCGGCCACAAACGCGGTTAAAAAGAAAACAACCTTTTGTAAAACGCTGAGCTTTTGCGCGGTCATGATAAACACCACGGCCCCCGCAAAACTGCCCATCAGTACGTCGGCGTGTATCCCTGAAAATAGCCCCGCAATGGTGAGTAAAAACACGGTAAAAGAGGCGGCGGTGCCGGTGAGCGGTTCGGTCATGGTCTTAGTCCCAAAGTTGAATAATGGTTTTTTTAGATTCGGGCGGGCTGACGTTCGGCAGTTCGATCACGGTACCTATTGGAATCATCGGCCCCAGATCGGCCAGCCGGTGATTGGCGGCGAGTACTGCTTCGGTAATGCCGGCGGTTTTGCCGTAAACCCGAAAGCAGATCTCGTCCAGCGTGTCGCCCTGGCTTGCAACGACTTGCATCAGATCAGCTCGACACTGGCGCGGTTTGATCCGAGTAAGTCCCGAATAGCCCAACGTGCGTCGCGGCGTAGGTCTTCGATGGGGTCAAGCAATTGATCCGCCTTATTGTGGCCGTCGCCGGTGCTATCAAAATCACGGTAACGCTCGGTCAAGTTGGCCTTGGCTAAGCAGTACACGGCGCGGATGTAATGGCCGACCAACACGCTCTGGCAATCCAGTGTTTCGCTTTCAACCTCGGCCAAGTTCTGGATGCCATCGGCCAGATGCTTGGCTTTAAATTTGCGTAGGTCTTGATTGGCGCTGGCCATCGCCGCAATCAGCGCCATTCTTAGCCTGGGCTCGGTGACAGTGCCGTCGATGCGTAAAGCGCAGCGCGCGTCGGCCATATCGATATCGGGCCAGAAACCGCTGTTTTTAATCAGCGGTTCTAAGCTTTTGCCGCTTTTTTGTGCTGCAATAAATCCCATGATCTGTCCTTAAGAGGTGGAGGGGGATTTGAAAGAACCTTAAAAGGCTTCGCCTCCCCCTGCCTCTCGCTGCGGGGTTCGCCCTGTTTAGCTCGCTATTTCTGCGGCTGTGTTCTTGATCTCGCGCTGGAGTTTTTCTAGATCCTTAATCACGCCGCACTTGGGGTGCAGCGCTAAGGCTTGCCGGAAATAATCGGCAGCAGCGGGTTTGTTGTGCTCGGATAAGCCGTAAGCGATGGCCTTAAATAACTTGGCTTTTACTTGGTCGGGCATATCTTCGGCTTGGGTGATTTCAGCGATGGCTTGCAGGCCCTCTACATCAATGGCTTCCTCCAATACCCGCCCATTGATGGCGGTGTCGGCCATTTCCTCGACAACTAAACATGCCAAGCTGCGCTGGTACTGATCCGGCGGCGCTAATCGATGTTGGATCGCATAGCGCACAATCGGCAGCGCTGCGGTGAAGTTGCCGGTGTCGATCATCCACACCATCACCGTCATCAGCACGTCATCCTGCGCACCGCCTTGGGCGGATAAAGCGCCGCTGATCCAAGGCGCGTAATCGGGCAGCATTTCGCGCTTAGCGTCGATCTTGCGGCTGAGGGATTGGATCTGCTTAAGCCGTCGCTTGTCGCCCGCCAGCTTATGCAACATCAGCGCGTAGCCGCTGGCATTCACATGGGCACCCAAACCGCTTTCTTTCGAGAGCTGAGCCGCCGTCATGCGCAACAAGTGGGCTTTTGCGGGACTCACTTTCCTGCCTCTGCGGGTTTTTCTTCTGTGCGCTCTTCGGGCAGCAGCTCGATGTTTTCAATCAAGCAGCCCGCTTCATACGCTTCAATCACATAAGCGTCGTTTGAGCTTGTGTAATCGGCAATCTGGTCATAGTCCGGCTCTTCACGCACATGACGGCGGCGGCCTCCCTCTTGCCAGTACAGCGATAAATTAGCCAGTGGCAGAATCAGCATTTTGTCTTTCGGGAAGAAAGGCACCGTGACGGCAGTTTTGCCACCAATGCGCTTTTGGCTAATCAGCATATCCAGCGCCATTTCTTCGGTGGGCGCGTGCTCGCTATTGATCTTGGGGAAGTATTTATCTGCCAGTAATTCGCTGGAGACGATCACCACTAAATTAGGGTTTTCGCGGTACTCGGGATGAATCAGGGTATTCACCGCATCAAACACCAGCGCGTCGATGCTGTTGTAGTCGCCTTTTTCGGTGTTCCAGGTGACGTTGTCTTTGCCCTTGATCTCGGTTTTACCCACAATGATTTTGCCGGAGCCTGGCTTACTTTCTGTCATCACGTTAACAGGGGCATTTTCGCGGTACTGCTGAAGCCAGCCTTTGTTCACGTCTTGCAGCAGCGGGAATTTCTCGCGGTCGGTGTCTTCGGCCACCGATACACCATTAAAGCCGATCATGATTCGATCAAGCGCTTGCTGCTTGACGATCACGTCGCGGATTTTGGTTTGGAAGTCTGGGAACTTGGCCCACATATCCAGCTTTGCGTAGCCAATGCCGGTGTCAAAGTTGGTTTGTACACAGCGATAGCGGCCAGAACTTAATCCCGTTACGTCACGCGGCTTACGCGGGTTCTTTTTAGTATTGGTACGGCCCGCAATCGTACTGGTCACGCCTAGGCCCAGCTTTTCGCCTTCCATCTCGGTGACAGAGGGCATATTGATCTTACCGAGGAAGGCGCTCGATAGTTGCACACGGCTTTCTAGCTTTTGCTGGATGGATGGATCAACCGTAAATGTTTTATTTGCGGCGGGAACCTTATTTAATTGAGCAACTTTTTTTTCAAAAGCGTTATAGACAATTCGCGTTTCATTGCGCATGGTGTTTCCTTAATCGGGTATTGAATTGTTTTGATTGAATTTCGGCATGTTGCCTAATTAGCAGTCTGTTTCAAAAGACACTGTGCCGCCGGTGGCTTTGTCGCGTTGGCCTGCAAAATGCGCCGGTTCGTTTTCAACTTTTGATTTGAATTCGCGCAATTCGGCTATTTCGTTTTTCAATTCATCGATACGGCTTGTCATGGTGCGAAAGCCATCATTGTTTTCTGCGGTTTGCTCGGCAATGGCTTCCAGTGCTTGCTGGATATCCGCAAATTGCAGGTTTTCTTTTTCTGCTTTTTTAGAAAAAATCTTCTTTACAGATTCCAGCATCGACACGGCGTGCGTTCCTTCTTCTTCGAGTGCAAACTCGATGGCATTGGTGAATAAACAGTTTTTGTTTGTTTTGCGGGCCATCAGCGGGCTGGCACCACCGACTGAGGCTGAGAATTTCAGCATTGATGTACCCAAGCTAGCGGGGTTGTCGGTGACAGCTAAGCCGGTTAAGTAGGCTTCCCCCGTGTCTGCAAAGTCAGGGTCACACTCGATGGAGGTGTAAACCTTTTGGCGGTTCTGATTCATCGCCACCAGTTCGGGCGTGGGGTCAATGGTGGCAAACAAGGCCATCTTGCCGTCGATCTCTTTGGCTTCCAGTGCCACTACATCACCGTAAGATTTAAAGGCGCTGTCTGGATAAATGCCTCGAATGTGTTCCATATTCACCCGCGCCCCGTAGGTCGCTGGGTTGTAATTCTTTGCCATCTGGCTAAGCCAGGCGCGGGTAATGGTGCGGCCATCGGTGGTTGCGCCTTCGGTCGCTACCCGAAACGATTTAAATTTTTTGTCCATAGACCCTTCTGCGGTTTTATTGAATAGCGGGGTTAATTCCTGAAGGCACCCACTATCAACACAAATTAAACCCCCATCAATTGACGCCTTTTGTGGATTCCCATTTCACAAAAGCCAACAAAATACTTCTGCTTTTGATTGCCTTAGCCTTTGGCTATGGAAAATATAAACATCAAAGATCCGCGTATTGAGGCTCGCCGCCTGTATTGGGCAGGCTGGCGTGTTTCGCGTATTGCAGAATCATTAGGCGAAAAACCCGCCACGGTGCATAGCTGGAAACGGCGCGATGAATGGGACAAAAAGAAGCTGATTGAGCGCGTCGAAGAGTCGCTGGAATCGCGCTATATCTTTCTTTTGAATAAGGACAAAAAAGAGGGTATCGACTTTAAAGAAATTGATTTGCTTTCACGGCAAATGGAACGCATCGCAAGGATTAATAAATACACCGGCGGCGGCAATGAAGCCGACCTAAACCCCAATATTGCCAGCCGCAACAAGGCAGAGCGCAAGAAGGCCACCAAGAACGATTTTAATGATGAGCACGTCGATCTCATCAAAGACGCCTTTATGGATTCTTTGTTTGCCTATCAGCATGGCTGGTTTGAGGCAGGCAAGAAACACAGCTTCCGCAATGTTTTAAAGTCTCGCCAAATTGGCGCAACCTGGTACTTCGCCCGCGAGGCGCTGTTCGATGCGATGACCACGGGCCGCAATCAAATCTTTTTAAGCGCCAGCAAGGCGCAGGCGCATGTATTCAAGCAATACATCATCGCCTTTGCCAAAGACGCCGCCGATTTAGAGCTAAAAGGCGATCCTATCGTCTTACCCAACGGCGCAACGCTGCACTTCCTCGGCACCAATGCCCGCACCGCGCAGAGCTACACCGGCAATCTATACGTGGATGAGTATTTCTGGATTCCACGCTTTCAGGAACTCCAAAAAGTCGCCTCGGGTATGGCCCTGCATTCGCACTGGCGGCAAACCTACTTTTCGACGCCTTCCAGCCTAAACCACGATGCCTATCCGTTCTGGTCGGGTGATGCCTTCAATAAAGGCCGTGCCAAAGCTGATCGTATTCAGCTTGATGTCAAACCGGCCAGCCTGGCAAAAGGCAGCCTCTGTGCTGACGATCAGTGGCGGCAAGTCGTGACCATTGAAGACGCGATTGAAGGCGGTTGTAATCTGTTTGATCTGGACAAGATCAAAAAACGATATAACCCCAACGATTATCAAAACTTGCTGATGTGTGAGTTTATCGATGATAGCGCCAGCATCTTTCCCTTATCTGAATTGCAAAAGTGCATGGTTGATAGCTGGGAGAAGTGGGAGGACTTCAAAGCCATTGCCCCGCGCCCCTTTGGCTACTGGCCTGTATGGATTGGCTACGACCCTGCTTTATCCGGCGATAGCGCGGGCTTGATCGTATTGGCCCCGCCGTTGGTGCCTGGCGGTAAATTCCGCGTGTTGGAGAAACGCCAATGGAAAGGCATGGATTTTGCCGCGCAGGCGCAAGGGATTAAGGATATCTGCAGCCAATACAACGTGGCGTATATCGGCATTGATACCACCGGCATTGGGCAGGGCGTTTATCAACTGGTTAAACAGTTCTACCCAGCGGCTAAGGCCATCAATTACAGCGTAGATATGAAAGCGCGCTTAGTCATGAAGGCGCAAGACGTGATCCGCAATGGCCGCTTGGAGTTTGACGCGGGCTGGACGGATCTTGCCGCCGCCTTTATGGCCATTCAAAAAACCATGACCGCCAGCGGGCGGCATGTGACTTACTCGGCTAGCCGCTCCGAAGAACTCAGCCACGCCGACTTAGCCTGGGCATGTATGCACGCCTTACTCAATGAGCCGTTAGAAGGCTCTAATTCGACTAATTCCGGCTTTATGGAAATTTGCTAAATGAAAAAAAAACCGTACTTACCTAAATCAACCATGCTGGCCAGCACGCCCAATCCATCGGCCAGCGGCTCGGTGGCCTTCACCTTTGGCGAGCCTTCCGCCGTGCTCGATCGCCGTGAATTACTGGATTTACTCGAGTGCAACAACAACGGCAAATGGTACGAGCCGCCGATGTCATTTGATGGGCTGGCTAAAACCTACCGCGCCACCGTTCACCATTCCAGCCCCATTCAGGTTAAGCGCAACATCCTACTTAAAACCTTTATCCCGCACCCGCTATTAAGCCGCACTGAATTTGCTAAGTTTGCGCTGGATTACCTGATCTTTGGGAATGCCTATTTAGAGAAGAACCTAGGCCGCACCGGCAAGGTGCTGAAGCTTACCCACGCGCTGGCCAAGTACATACGCGTCGGGCTAAAAGAGGGCGGTTTTTATCAAGTACTGAATCATGCCAAAGAGTATGAGTTTCAGCAGGGCACGGTGTTTCACCTGCTCGAGCCTGATATCAATCAAGAGATTTACGGCTTGCCTGAATACCTATCGGCGCTTAATTCAACCTGGCTGAATGAATCCGCCACGCTGTTTCGCCGCCGCTATTTTGAAAACGGCAGCCATGCCGGTTTTATTCTGTACATGACCGACGCCGCCCAAAACGAAAGCTATATCGACGACCTGCGCGAAGCCCTGCAAAAAAGCAAAGGCCCAGGGAATTTTAAAAACTTAATGGTGTACGCGCCTGGCGGCAAGAAAGACGGCATGCAGATTTTGCCTATCTCAGAAGTAGCGGCAAAGGATGATTTCTGGAACATCAAAAACGTAACCCGTGACGATCAGCTGAGCGCCCACCGTGTACCCGCGCAACTGATGGGCATCATCCCCAACAACACCGGCGGCTTAGGTGATGTAGAGAAAGCCGCCACCGTGTTTGCTTATAACGAGATTGAGCCCTTGCAAGAGCGCATGAAAGAGCTGAATGATTGGCTGGGGGTGGAGGTGATCCGCTTCAAGCCTTATAAATTGGAAAACTAAATACACAAACATTAAGCCCGCAAGCGCGGGCTTTTTTACATCTATTAACATCCTCTTTTTATTAAAAGTTGCTCCGTTTAATATTGGGAAAGAACGCTATTTAAAATATTATTGGTAATATTTTTAAAAAAGGACTTACTCAATATAATTTCGGTTCAACTGACATTGGAGATGTTACCTTTTGCATAAGCTCTCGCATGGAATACCATCCCCATCACGGTCTAATTTACTCAATCCACACTGTTTCAGATACATCATTGCTTCAGCGCAAGATGACATCTCTTTGCAATAACGCTTAGTGCCACAGGCGCTGGAATTAGCCGTGGATGGGGTGGATTGTTTTGGCGCAGATGACTTATTTCCATGCCTGAAGTCCCATGGGGCTACTGGATTTGGTTCTGCCCAAAGGCCTTTGCGTTGTGCCTTAGCCTGGCTTTCAGATTGGCTGTAATTTGAATCATGTCCATATTGTACGTAGTACCAGGCAAGCCCACGTTTGATCTGCTCAAGGTTTACATCCATCCCGCTAACAATGATTTTGCCTACAGTGCGTTGGTATCTGTCCTTGGTTTCAACCTCTACAGAAACATTTTTCCCATAAATCAAATCAGATAAAGATTGCTTAGACTTTTCACCAAAAGGCTGTTTCTTTTCGGGGGCGTCAATTTGGGCAAGTCTTATTTTTATAGACGTGTTATCGCTGGTTAGTAATGTTACGGTGTCTCCATCACTTACACCTACAATCCGGCCTGTAAGTGTTTGAGCGAAGGAGGGAAAAGTGATGAGTGCCAGTATAAAAGTGAGCCGAAACATATAATTCCTTGTGTTTATCGCTCAGGCATCAGTTTAGGATGATTTACCCCCAGCGCGCGCCCTCGTGACCCCGCCACGCCTGCCCACTTAACACACTATTTTTTATGCACCTGCATGATGAAGGCTCAAGCCTTGCCAGATATGGTCCTTAACGGTAAAAAATGTCCCTATAAAAGCTTGCATAATTTGCTAATTTATCGCCGATTGTTGCAAAGTGCTAACACTGACTTATGCAAGTGAGTGTTAGCACAGAAAACCTAGCCAATATGCGGGTAAACATAGCTATTTACGCGGAAAGTCCTTTATTTTTACGCCTGTCCTAAAAAGCATGGGGTCAGGTCCTACATTTTACATAAGATAAAATTTATAGTGGTTTGCAAGGCCGATAAATTAATTGCTTTATGTCAAATGTAAGACCCTACCCTATGGGTTTTTAATTATATCAATAGGCTTTTATTTGATTTAGTTAAAGTTTCCCCTATAACATAATTGTTGTTGTTTAATTCATGGTATATACTTTTTGTTGCAAAAATTATCTGACAATCTACTGATTTATCTTTTAATATATCATATATTATTTTCTGAAAGTTTTTTGATCTACTATCTTCCATTCCTCCATTCTCAATGCCATCAAGAATCATAAATCTTGGTATTCTTACGTAGTTTTTATCTAAAGAAGATAAAAATAACGAAAAATGAAATGCGTTGTTTAAAAATACCATTCCGCTTTCCGAAAATGTACTTTTTCCATTTACTGATATTGTGTTTGATGCGAAATCGAACTCAATAGTATTTGCATTTTTAAATTCACCTTCAGCGCCAATGTCAAGTTTTAAAATGTCAATTAAGTGAGATGATATAATTCCAAGTATTTCTGGTTCTCGTGATTTATTTGTGTTTGTTTTTAATTCGATAAAACTTTTGTATTTGTTTACTTCACTTTGAATTAAGTCTCTCTCTGTTGTGAGAGTTTTAATTGACTCATATAGTTCACTTATTTTTTCAAGAGTAGCTATTTTCTCCTCTGTTTCGCCGATTTCATTATAATGTTTATAGAGCTCTGATTCATTTGATGTGTTTAAAGCTGTGATTGTTGATGATATTTTAGTTAGAGTTTTCCTCATCTCTACTTGTATTTGTTTGCTTTTTAATTTTTGCTCTTCAAGTTTTTCTTTTTTCTTTGTTAATAACCTTTCTGATTCATCTATTTGTATACTAATCTCATTCTTCATTCTAATTAAATTTATACTACCTTCTGTACTTTGTGTTTCTTCTGGATGCCCACACAAATGGCAATGATCCGCAAGAGTGCTTTTTTCTAAAGATTTATGGCAATTTGGACAGGTTTTAAATACTATTGGTAATTTATATTTGTCAACTCTTAGTGAATCATTTATTGCACAATTTTTGTCGTGAAGTTCTGCAATAAACTCTTCAGAATCGAGTATTTCATATTGAAGACTTTGTATCAAACTCTCACAATCTAAGAGTTCATTCTTAATTTTTATACTCTCGTTCGCATATTTTTTAGTAATATCTTTTTCTTTTGATTGGGAGATGATGTTATCTTGGCGGATTTTGGTTATTTCCTCTTTGAGGAATGATATACTTTTAATGTATTTCTCTTTTTCTTCTTCTAATGTGGTTAAATTATTTACAAATGACGTTTGGCCTATGACAGAGAAAATTGCACTTAATTTATGAACAACTTTATCTAGTTTTTTTTCTTCAGCGGCAAGTTTAATTTTTGCGTCGTATAGCTCATTATCATGAATTCCAAGAAGGTATTTTCCAATTGACTCTCTTTTGAATGCAGAATCAAATTGTTCTGAGTTGAAAAAACTGCTAGATGTGTTGGATTGGTCACTATAGATAAGTCTTAAAATTTGATGTATTGTAATGTTGTTATTTTGTAAGTCTGCTTTTGCTTCTGGTATTTCTAAAATAGAAAATAATTTTTGGGAGAAGCTTTCTCTCGATGCTGTTATTTGGTAGGGGTAATTACTCCATGTTTCAATAGGAGATAAGACAGCATTGTCTATATGCAGATAGCAAATTTCAAGGGATTGTCTTTCGGTGTTGTTATTTGTTCTTCGTAAGGTGATTGAATTTCCATTGATTTTTAATCCGACATATATGTTGTTGCAACTTCCTGCTTCACTTTTCCATTTTATTATTTCATACCCAAGGCCAAACATTAGTAATTGAATTACAGATGTTTTTCCTCCTCCGTTGCAGCCGCTTAAGACGTTGATTCCTGGGTGAAATTTTTGGTCAAATGCGGTTATGTTGCCCTTTTTAGCAATTAATCTTTGTATTTCAATTGTTGGTTTGTATAGAGTCATATTTGTGCTCGATTAATTTGCTTGCTTGCTTTAAGCCATTTCTTCCAACTAAATCTAATTTGAAAAGATGGTCGAATATGAATGAAATTGCCTTTCTAGATATGCTATTAAGTGGGTCTTTAGCAATATCACTAAGAAATGCTGGGATTAACTCTATGTTGATTTTATATCGGCCACCGCTGCTTGTTTTTGTTATTGATCCTATTTCAATTAGATATATAAATACAGCGTTTTGTATCGATTTCATAGATTCAAATAAGTTTTTTGGATCGTATGATTGATACCTATTTGCATAGTCTTTGAAGGAGTTTTTTTGTTTTATTATGTCCCTGCTTAGTGACATTTGAGTAATGTGAATTGGATTCGCCACAATAAAGTCAAATATTCTGAGTCGATCTTCCTCAATTTCATTGGATCCGCACTCTAATAATATTGCAATAACTCTTAATAGAGTATGGTTTTTATCAAGGGCCTTATTGTATAGCAACATTATTTCCACTCCAGATGACAATTTCCTGTAAGAAAATACACCATGCCACTAATTTGGCGGTTGTAAATTTCAAGAACATTCTCTCCCAGTTTGTCTTGAATTACAGAAAACAACATATCATTAATTAATAGTTGTAAGTGATCTTCATTTTGGCACTGGTAAAGGTGTGGTTTTATTTTTGATTTAAAAGTAGACTCAATATCGGATAAAATAAATGTAATTATTTTTTGAGCTGATTTGTAGTGTTGATTTTTTACAATGAATTTAGAAATATTCTCTTTTAACTCTTCAGCTTCATCAACCATATAGCTAAAGCCAGCCTCATTGAGCTTCACTTTAAGAGTGCGGATGTCTGATTTCGCATTGCTATAATGATTTAACTCATCTATTATTTTTGATGTTGTTTCTTTGTTGCTTAATTCTGTTTTAAATAAATTTGATAAGCAGTCTAGTTGAGATAATCTTGGTGTGTAGTTTATAATCTTATCTCTGCCTATAACATCAGAGCCTGCTTTTACACCAATCATACTGACAGATGTATTCATTTCTTTACATTATTGCTGTTTACCTTTTTGTCCCGGCCGACTACATCGCCCCCTGCGATAATGTTTTTTAGTGTTGTTTTATCTCTGCTTTTATTTTTATGTGAAAAAATAATTTTTATGGCACTGGCACAACCAGTTATAGCCGCGCAGATAACTCCAATTAAGGTGAGAATTTCAGCATTGCTCATATTATAAAATCCATTTTTAATTAAATTAGCTAATGAAAAAAACACAACTGTAGTATGCGAATAAATATTTCAAAACTATTGAAATAGTATTTTATATAAATACAACATATCAGTATTATGCACTATACTTACCATTTTTCAAAGGTGCGTCAGTGTTTTGTTAGCAACTGTTTGTTTGATGTCATTTTTTAGAAAAAGCAATGGGGTCAGGCTTTACATTTTGCATCAGATAAAATTTATAGTAGTTTGCAAAGCAAGTTAAATTGATTGCTCATGTCAAATGTAAGACCTGACCCGATAGGTTTCCGAACACTGGTAACTTTTCTTAGTGCCTAACCGTTGATATATTGAGGCTGAAAGACTCAGCCTTTTGGGAATCCCCCTCAATGGAAGGGGTAGTGCGTATTGTTGGAACTTAGTTTAATGGCGAAACGTTCGAGGGATTTAAGTGGTCCCACTGACGGTCTGCATTAGCCTTTAACTGCGCAACCGAAAGACCGTACTTTTTTAAATACAGGTCAAGAATTTTGTTGGCAGCGATATCAGCGAGCTTGACCTTGTGTTTAGCATCAACTAGTGCAGTGCAGGCCAATAGGCGTCCCTTTGGAGTCTGAAGGTCTATGATGCACTTATGCAAAAACTCATGGACTACCCAATTTCGGTAGTTCCAACCATCTACGAAGTTGGCATTTAATTCTTCTGATAGGACTAGTTGTTTCCTTAGCCTTTGTAGTAATTGACCAAGTGTTTTTTGCGAAAAAGACTCAGCTGCATCACTGTAAGCTCCTTCTGCTGCGTTCGCTTCTTCGTGAGAGATAGTAGACAGCAGCATTACGAGAGTGCCCTCAAATGCTTGACATATAAAAAGTGCCTTGCCGAGTTCAAGTAGTACTGGTTCTAACTCTGCGATGACGTTTAATTGGCTAGGTAGCATGACATGTATACGCTCTAACGTTGGAAATCAGCGGCCTAGTTTTGTGGGGTTGTTGGATTGATTTGTTAAATATTCCTGTGTTTCGTTGTTGACGCTGTTTTTGCCTTGCATGTAAATGGTGTTGGCTAGCGTTACTATTAGGATAAAAAGAGTAAAAATAGATGGCCAAAATATTTGATAGTGGCGCTTTTTTATACGCTTTTCTTCAATTAATCTACATACATTAGAGTAGGCGTTGTTAAAAGTATTTAATACTGCACTATTATCCGTTGGCATATATCCGCCTTCACCATTTTCAGCTTTCGGAAAGTGTTGCGACAAAACTTTAAGGAAATCTCTGAGTTCCCTTTCAGAGGCATTAATCAAATCTGGAGAAAAGGCGTAGCAGATAACATCGCTTTGTTGCACCACAGTGTTTTCATAGGAATACTTTTTCATTACTGGCCTCGAAGGGGTGATAAAGTGAGTTATTACATATAATGTAATGGGGCGTTTTAGCGTGTCCTGCTAGCCATTTGCATTATTTCTTGCTCGTACAATACCGCGCAATACTTTTTCATTTATTTGGATACGGGTGTTCTTCTGAGCCGCAGTTAATTGCCTTTTTCGCCATGTGTTAATATAGAACGTACGCTCCCAATTATTTATCCATCCTTTTTGATACGCATGGTTAATTGTCTCTATATTTATGGCTTTTTCTTCGTCATCTTGTATTCGTTTAACTGCCTGAAAAATTAAATCAGAAGGAAGATTTGTGAAAAGCATGGGGTCAGGTCTTACATTTTACATGAGATAAAATGTACAGTGATTTGCAAAGCTGATTAAATTGATTACTTAATGTCAAATGAAAAAAGCAATGGGGTCAGGTCTTAAATTTTGCATTAGATAAAATTTACAGTGGATTGCAAAGCAAGTTAAATTGATTGCTCATGCCAAATGTAAGAGCTGACCCTATAGGTTTTCTCGTGAGTTCAGCGGCTGCCGAAGGCAGTCCGCTGGAATGAATTGTTAGCCACTCATATTTGTAAAACAAAAGCAAACGATTTATTTACTCTGTTTGGGCTTAGAAGGCTTGAGAGCAGGTGTATTACCAGGGGTATCTTTGTTGTCTCGTCGACGTTGATCAAGCTTACCTGTCGATGGGGCAATCGGTTTTGGTCCAGGCTTAATAATTGTCATAACCACTCTCCTTGAATTTACGGTACTTGCCATGGGAGCTACGTACTGTGCTGCCTAACAAGATACAGACACCCTAAAACGGCAGAAAAACCACCTCCTTGGGGGTATAAAAACACGGCACGCCCTTGAAAACCCTTGCGGGGGCGATCTTAAGTGTTTTATGCCAGTATACTACACCCGATTGAGAGGGGATTCCCACCTTTGTTTTTCTTTTTAGTCAAATTGGCGATTGATTTATTAGGGTTTAGTGTAAGTTTTTGTTTGAATTTGATATGAGAATAGATGTCTTAACTATTTTTTTAATTATTTCTTCTGCGGGATTTTTGCGGGGCAGGGTGATTATCTGCTGTAACTTGTAGTGGCCCTCTGTAATGCGCCTTAATGCTAAGTTATTGATTTTATGTGTTGTATTTAAACCCCTCACGCATGGGGTGCAAGACTGGATATGTACACTGGTATTTCGTAGTTTCCTTGCTTACTTTGATGTTGGTAATTTTGTGAAGTGTTCACTTTCAGTTACCCACCCTGACCCAGACTCACAGTTTAACTTGGTGTACGCGTCTACTTTTCCGTAGGCTGTCTCCCCTGCTTCGCATTTTTCACCTTTTTTTATGGTAAATGCTGCTTTACCTTGTGCCGCGTTCACGTTTGCGTATGCAAAAACGTTCTTGTTTGCTTGCCATATTTCTTTAGGTGCTTTTTCACATCCAAATAGAACAAGGCATAAGCTAGTAAGTATTAAGGTTTTCATTTTTTTGGGTATGTTTCTTTTTTAGTTAATCTTTTAGAGTGACTAAGACCTACCATTAAATCTGCTGGCGAAACCACGGGTAGCCCATATCTAGGGTCATAGGCTGGAATTCCAGCAAATTCTAGTATTTCAGCAATATTAGACGAGCAACTATTGCTATCTAATTTATATGGCTTGTTTTCCGCAGCTCTTTTCTTTATCTCTTTTAGAATATTTTCTTTTTCAGTTTTCGATATTGCTAATGAGTATCCCCATGTGTCACGGTGCATTTTTACTTGCTGTCGGAATAAATAGCTTTCACGGGTATCAATATCCCATCCACCATGCGCCCGACCGTATACCGTTCCATCTATTGCCATCGAGGTATGCCCAAACTGTGATCCACTGGATATTAAACGTGAATCACTAATTAATATTTCTATGCGTTCGCGTGATACAAATATCTTTTTAATTTCTTTGCTTTCTATGTTTGTAGTGGTTCTATTGGTGACAAGAAACATCTCTTTGCCAGATGGAGATTGTATACTTTGGTTTGGCATCTATTAACCCTCTAAATAGATTTTTATATTTTCAGATTTGTTGATGGAATCAAGAAGATGCGTGTTTCCTTCTTCGTCTGTTTCTCCATGCTCAATTTGACCACTCTCTCGTACAATTGCATAAAGGTGATTAGCAATTGGTTTTTTTGTTTCGCTATCTAATAATTGAAATTTATCATTAAATAGGCTGTCAATTATTTTAGATGTGGCCGCTATAGCCGCCGCCGCTGCAATCGCCTTTCCTGCTTTGCTAGATGCACCTGATGAGGCCGCACCGCTTCCTTCATACGAGCGCCCGACCTCTGGCATGGATGAGATTAAAACCGCTCCGCATGAAGTCATATGACCTTCTAATGCAACGGGTTTACCGCCAACGTTCCACGAGGGGTCACCTTCAATAATTGGGCAAACGCCGTGGCCAGGGATAGGGCAGCTAACTTGATCCCCAAGGAGAGCAACAGGTTTGCCAAACATATTGCTTGTTGATGCAGCACTTATTACAACTCCGCCGTGGCTGGTTAGGTCGCCTAAGCGTATTACTCTTTTCATGCTTGCTACCTATAAGAGATTAAAATTAGTACACTAATCTTAATCTTTGCTTACTAGAGCCACAATAAGAGGTAGGGTGTATTGGCTAGGTAAGTTGATGTAATTAATGCACATTGGGCTTGGTTATGCTGAAAAGATCTCAGTAGATTTTTTGATGAGCGGCTCGAAAGCTTTATGAGTTGTAAGGTTTTGAGTTGGCGAAAGTATTGCACCTTACTTGGTAGCCTTGCTGCATCCTAAACGTGCCATCTTACCCATGTTGCTTGGGGGCGTAATTGTTCTAATACGTTGTTTTTTAGCCTAGTAAAAATGCGGCTTCATCAATCGTCAACTAAGCACTAATTTATTAGATAAATTAATGATAGTTTACTTTTTAATCAATAACTTACATCAACTTGAATCCGCGTTCAAGTTGCACGGCATCGAGTGCAGTATGAGTCGAAAAGGTCATTGCTGGGATAACGCCGTGATGGAGCGCTTCTTCTTGAATTTAAAAATGGAACGGGTTTGGCGTCGTGATTACGCCAATCATTTGGAGGCAGAAAAAGACATCACCGAGTACATCGTTGGCTTTTACAACTGCGTGCGTTTGCACTCGGCTCGAGGCACAAACCATCAATGATTTACGAACAAGAAATGGCAGCAAAAACACCGATCGTAGTGCCTGAAAATACTTGACCACTACATCCTGCCGATTATCAGCATAATAATTTGATCATAATACGCTTAGATTGCCTAAGCACTTTCTTTGTATGGGTTGTCAGCAGGATGCCACAGCGCATTCTATTGGCTTTCAATACATATAAAGCTATCTCCACATTGAACGCAATAGGGCGAGGAATGAGGGGTAGAGTACTCGGTTGCCATGGGCACTTAAATGATCGCCATCAAAAAATAAAGGTAATTGCTGATCAAAAGCCGAGCAGGTTTCTGATGGGCAAAGGGCGGAGAAAGTTTCCCAAATCAGCAGCTTTGGGTGATTCTTTTGCAAGGCAGCAAGCGTGGTGAATGCTGGCTTACTCATTTCTTGTAAATAACTGCGCTTTATACTGAGACCGCTTTGGCAAATGGGATTACTGGCGTTAAACCAGTCTGAGCAGCGAAAGGGCGGGGATTTAAAAACGGGTTTAGGGGCATCCAGCATCACGATTAAAGAGCGTTTTTCTAAGCGACTAATAATGTTCTCTGCTTCTGCCAAAACCTGATTGCGATGCTCGTCTGCTTTTTGGTTGGAATCTAAAACTTGCGCCTCGATAAAGGTGGTCCATTGATCGCTTAAACGGGGCATTCTGAGCGAGGCTAAAAAAATCAGATCGCCTGCTTGTGCGGTCTGTTCAATTTGTCTGAGTGCTTGTTCGATAAATTCTGCGCATTGTGAGTCTGCTGTTTGGCGTAAATTGGCGACAGGGCAGCCTGCTGCCGAGTAAGGTAAAACTTCAATACCTTGCTCATCACTCAGCTTTTTCAGCATAGTGCGGTAAGCTATAGCGTGCGAATCACCTAGAACAAAGATTTTTCGATGGGAAAAAATAGCTGTTTTTTGTTCGTTGCTGGCTGAGGGCCAAGCCTCGGGGTACCAGTTTTGTACATCTCGCGTCACGCTTAGACTAAGCCGTGGCTGTGCTTTGAAAATATGCTGGGTAGAAATAAAGCAGAGCAGAATAATTGAAATCCCTCCCCCTGCAATTTGCCAGTCTCGTTTGCTATGAATAAAAATATTTTGGCGTATTGGGCGCTCTAAAAAGTGATAGGAAAAAATACTACATAAGCCTGTGGCTAGAGCTGCAGCCAGTATATTGCTTGGGTGATCTAAGCCCGTGGTCCATCTAAATAGCACCAAAACAGGCCAGTGCCATAAATAGAGTGAATAGGATATTTTGCCGAGATAAACCAGTAATGGAAATTGCAAGATGCTTGCTAAGCGGCCTGATGTATTAGCAACGCCAGTAATCAGGCATAAAGTGCCGCTTACTGCTAATAGAGCCCAAGGAAAGGGAAAAGATTTTGGGTCAGAATATATAAACCCGATCGCGATTAATATAATACCCAGTGCAATTGCAAAGTTTGAGTTGTGTTTTGATTGAATAATTAGTTTATTTTGTTGGTGGCATATAAACAGCATAGCGCCACTGGCTAGTTCCCAGAATCGGCTGGGCAGAAGGTAATAGGCATGGTTTGGGGCCGATTGGGTTTCATGCCAAGAATAAATCAAAGAAACAATAAATAGTAGTGGCAATAGATAGGGAGTGATGCGCCCCATAAATTTTTTTTGTTCTTTATATTTTATCCAAATAAAAAATATAAAGGGGAATAACAAATAAAATTGCTCTTCAACAGCTAAAGACCAAGTATGGGTAAAGGCATTAAACTCAATACGGGGTGAGAAATAGCCATCGTTAAACCAGATCAGCGCATAATTACTGATGCCAGCAAAGGCATATAAAGCAGTACTATTGGTGCTTTGGCTTAGCCATGATGCGGGCACAAAGAGCGTTTGCAGCAGGCCAACAATCATTAAACAAGCTAAGAGCGCTGGGTAAATACGGATAATGCGCCTAGAGTAAAATTGCAGCACAAAGCCAATAAAATGAGGATGCTGGCTCTTGGCTAAGCTGCTACTGACGACATAGCCAGAAATCACAAAAAAAACATCTACTCCTGAAAAACCACCGGGCAAAATCAGCGGGTTAAAATGAAATAAAATAACTGATAAAACAGCAATTGCGCGCAGGCTATCTATTTCAGGAATATAGCCTGAAGAGGGCATTGTTTTAATTAAAGTCATTCTTCGCCTTTAGATGTAGTGCATAAAAACACCTGATTAGTGCAAAGCACGGTGTGATGCGAAGTCCTGAGGGTGGTATGCGGGATAGGCGTGATTGAGCCGCTCCTCCCGTTTTATGACTTATTTATAGCAGATCGCGATGTGTTTTATGTGGCTTTAAAAGCAAAAAACCGCATTAAAGCGGGTTTTTGCAGGCTTGCTTAATTATTTTCCAATACAAAAACGGCTAAAAATCACCCCAAGTAAGTCATCAGAAGTAAATTGCCCAGTAATTTCGCTGAGCGCGTTTTGCGCAAGGCGCAATTCCTCTGCAAAGATTTCGATTTGCAGATAGGCAGTTTCTGCCGTCACAAGATGGCTTTGGGCGCGGCGGATGGCGTTAAGGTGGCGTTCTCTGGCGATAAACACGCTGTCGTCATTGCCATGCCAGCCAACCAAGGCGAGCAGCTTGCTGCGCAGCTCAGTTAAACCAATGCCTGCTTTGGCCGAAACGTGGATTTCATTCTCGGCCACGATGCCGGGTACATCGCCGGTTAGATCAATTTTGTTAAATACCCGTAGCACGGGCAGCTGAGGTGGCAGTTTATCCAAGATGGCTTGATCGTCTGCGGTGATGCCTTCGCGGCTATCGATAAGGAGCAGGGCGAGTTCTGCCTTGGCAATGGCTGCCCAAGTTCGCTCGATACCGATTTTTTCTACGATATCTGTGGTGGTCCGTAGGCCTGCGGTGTCAATAATATGCGCGGGTATGCCATCAAGCTGGATCAGCTCTCGTACCGTATCGCGGGTGGTGCCAGCAATGGCGGTAACAATGGCTATTTCTTCACCTGCTAACGCATTCATTAGGCTACTTTTACCGACATTGGGCTGGCCAATGAGCACGACATGCACGCCTTCACGCAGCAATTTGCCTTGGGTGGCAGTGCCAAGTACCCGCTGTAGCTGGCTTTGTAGCTCTAGCAACTTGCCGTGAGCATTGGCGGCTTCTAGAAAATCGATATCTTCTTCGGGAAAATCGAGTGTGGCTTCTACTAGCATACGTAGTGTGATTAGCTCGTCGACCAAGACATGGATTTCGCGTGAGAACGCACCATCCAGTGATTTAAGCGCTGATTTTGCGGCGGCGGTAGATTGGGCATCAATTAGATCGGCTACGGCTTCGGCTTGAGCCAAATCCATTTTATCGTTTAAGAAGGCACGTTTACTGAATTCCCCAGCTTCGGCAAAGCGCGCACCCAGCTCAATGCAGCGCGCTAATAGCATTTGCATCACAATCGGCCCGCCGTGGCCTTGCAGCTCAATCACGTCTTCGCCGGTAAAAGAGTTGGGGCCGGGGAAATACAGGGCAATCCCTTCATCCACCACGCTGCCATCTGCGGCTTTAAAGCGGGCAAAGTGAGCATAGCGGGGGGTAAGCGGCTTGCCGATCAGCTTATCGGCGATATCGCCTAAATGACGGCCAGAAATACGAATAACGCCCACGCCACCTCGCCCTGGGGCGGTGGCAATGGCGGCGATGGTATCGGGGGTGTAGAGCATATTGATCTAATCACTTAAATATTTAAAACTCAAATCTTGAAATACGGGGTTGCGCAGAAAAATCTAAGCACAGGCACTCTTTATTTTATCGAGCGGATGGTATTTATGGCTAGGTTTTGAGTGAGGACTGTTTTGTGAGCATATTTCAAGATTTGGGTTTTAGTGGTGAATGTAAAAACGCCGCCCTAGGGCGGCGTTTTGATAAGGCTGCAAGCTTAGGCTTTCGCTTCAGTAACCTTATCTGCATTTTCAATCTTACGCGTGATATACCATTGCTGGGCAATAGAAATCACGTTATTAACGACCCAGTACAGTACCAAACCAGCTGGGAAGAAGAAGAAGAACACACTGAACATCAGCGGCATAATCTTCATCATCTTAGCTTGCATCGGATCTGGCGGTGGTGGCGATAACGATGTTTGGATATACATCGAAATAGTCATCAATACTGGCAGTACGTAGTAAGGATCTTTCACTGATAAGTCAGTAATCCAGAACATCCACGGTGCTTGGCGCAATTCAACCGATGCCAGTAGTGCCCAGTAAAGTGCAATAAACACAGGAATTTGTACCAGCATTGGCAGACAACCACCTAGCGGGTTCACTTTCTCGGTTTTATACATTTCCATCACGGCTTGCTGGAATTTCATCTTATCGTCGCCGTGCTTCGCTTTGAGCTGTTCCATGCGCGGTGCAAGCTTGCGCATTTTAGCCATTGAGCGGTAGCTGGCAGCGGCGAGTGGGAAGAACATCGCTTTGATCAGCATGGTCAGTAGAATAATCGACCAACCCCAATTGCCTACTATCTTGTGAATGAAATCCATTACCGCAAAGATAGGCTTAGAGAAAATGGTGAAAATCCCATAATCTTTAATCAGATCAAAGCCTTGCGATACAGTTTCAAGTACGCGTGTTTCTTCTGGGCCAACAAACAATGGCACCGTTGTTTCGTACTTGGCATTGGCTGCAATCGCTGGCAAATCAACAATCACACCCGCTGAGTACAAGCCATCTGGCAGCTTTTTCAGCTCGTAACGAACGCCATTTTCGCCGCCTACTGCAGGGACACCCACTGGGGATACAATCCATGCGGTAGCAAAGTAATGTTGCAACATGGCCACCCAGCCGTCTTTGGCGGTTTGCTCATAATCGGCTTCGCCTTTATCTAGCTTGCTGAATTCTACCTTTTGGAATTTCTTCTTCTCGGTGTAAACAGCTGGGCCAGTAAAGGTGGTTGCGCCCATATGGCCGCCGCTGCCTTCAGGTGTTTTGCCATCACGTAGCAGGCGGAAGTAAGCCGAGGCTGTTAAAGGCTTGCTTGTGCCGTTAACGATTTCGTACTTCACATCAATCAGATAGCTATTACGCTTAAAGGTATACACCTTGGCGATTTTTACACCATCTGGGCCTGCAGCTTCTAAGCGAACCGCTACTTCATTTTGACCATCGGCCAATTGGTAAGCGCTTTGCGTGCTGGTGAAAATGCTTTTATGCGTAGGCAGGCCATCACCGATCAAGCCGGTTTGGGCAACATAGATATGCTCGCCTTCGTCTTGTAGCAGTGCAAATGGCTTTTTAGCATTATCAATCATGCCATGCTTAAGCAGCTCTACACGGCGAAGATCGGCACCATTGGTGTCAATTTCAGCATTGAAGAGGTCGGTTTTTACCGTAATACGCTGACCGCGTTGCAGTCTGCCAGCATCTTGAGGTGCTTGGCCTAGGGCAGCTTGTTGGGGTGTAGAGCCATTGGTGGCGCTTGCTGTAGCAGCAGGCGTGGTTTTTATTTGAGGGTAACGCTGTTCCATCCACTTCTGCCAGAAGAAGAGAATGCCGAATGACAACGCGATAAAGAGGATAAGTCTCTTGGTATCCATTGGTGCTCGAAATGGTATGCGGATTTATGGTACCGGATCATGGCCGCATCCACCCCAAGGATGGCAACGGCACAGCCGGCGAGTAGTTAGCCAGCCCCCTTTTATCACACCGTAGCGTGTCACGGCTTCAATGCCGTATTGGGAGCAAGTTGGCGTGTAGCGACAGCGGGGCCCAAGGAGCGGGCTAATAGTAAACCGATAAAGTGTTAGTAATGCGACAATTATTTTCGACATTTGTGAATCTTGCCGAGCAGTGAAATAAGTGCTTCACGTGCTGCAGCGCCTTCTTTTCGCCCAAATGGTCGACGTGCACGTACTACCAGATCGATGCCGGTTACTTTATCTGCGTTCAGACGAAATGTTTCTCGCACTGTGCGTTTGATGTAATTGCGGCCTACTGCCCGTTTGTCTGTTTTTTTTCCGACGACAACGCCAAGCCTAGCGTGATCTAGCCCGTTGGGCTTACCAAGTACTTGAAAGAAATCGTTGGAAGAAGAACAGCGCAAACTAAAAACGGATGAAAATTCATCCGCTTTCAGCAGGCGCATATTGCGCGCAAAACCAGTTTGGGAGTGTCCCAACAAAGCTTAGCATCAAGGTTCTGCCCGCAATTAAGCGGTCAAAACCTTGCGGCCCTTTGCGCGGCGAGCGTTGATAACGCGAACGCCACCAACGGTTTTCATGCGGGCACGAAAACCGTGAGTGCGTTTACGTTTGATAACTGAAGGTTGAAATGTACGTTTCATAATATTGGATCCCTGCCAAACAAAATCGAAGTAAACCGCCGTTTATATGCCTTCTATGCCCTTGTGTCAATGCATTTTATTGAGCGCCATCATGATCGGGCTGTGGATAAGTCGTGGATGAAGCGGTACAATCGCTCCTCGTTCTCTTTTGAAAACATCACCGTTTCCGTCGTGAGCCTCCAGTGCGGGGCTGTATTGTGTATGAGCAAATCACGGCGAACAGGATACCCCTATGTCTGTGCTGGAAAATTGCTGGCCCCACTGCCTTACTGAGTTGGAGCGTCGTTTGGGCGCGGACCAGTTTCGTATTTGGATTAAACCGCTTACGGTTGAAATGACCGATGAGGGTTTAAACCTGATCGTGCCTAATCAGATTTTTTTACAATTTATCCGTGATCGTTATCTTGGGATGATTGAAGAAGCCGCTGCGGCTTTTGCCGAAGGTGGTGATGCGCCGGTTATTGCTTTGCGTGTTGGTGTAATGCCAAGGCCGGTGGCTGCGTTACAAGCCAGCAGCCAAGAGGGCGGTGCTGCTAAGCCTGTGCCCGCCAAAGCGGTGATCAGCGTTTCGGCGGCCAATCACGAAACCACGCGGCTTAATCCTAACTTTACTTTTGAAACGCTGGTTACTGGTAAAGCCAACCAGTTGGCGCGCGCTGCGGCTATCCAGGTAGCAGAGAACCCAGGAGTAAGCTACAACCCGTTATTTGTGTATGGTGGTGTGGGCTTGGGTAAGACTCACTTGATTCAATCTATTGGTAACTATGTGCATCAGCGCAATCCTGGTGCAAAGATTCGTTATATCCACGCCGAAAAATACGTGCAAGACGTGGTGCGCGCTTACCAGCACAAAGCGTTTGATGAGTTTAAGCGTTACTACCATTCGCTAGATTTACTACTGATCGACGATATTCAGTTTTTTGTGGGTAAAGATAAAACCCAAGAAGAGTTCTTCTACGCCTTTAACGCATTAGTTGAAGCGCACAAGCAAATCATTATTACCTCGGATCGTTATCCAAAAGAAATTGATGGGCTGCAAGAGCGCCTAACTTCGCGCTTCTCGTGGGGGCTAACGGTTGCTATTGAGCCGCCTGAGCTAGAAATGCGCGTGGCAATTCTGATGAAAAAGGCCGAGCGTGAAAACTTTAAGCTTGATGCCAATGTGGCGTTTTTTGTGGCCAAACATATCCGCTCTAATGTGCGAGAGCTTGAAGGTGCGCTGAAACGGGTATTGGCTTATTCGCGCTTTACCAATCAGCCGATTACACTAGATGCAGCTAAAGAAGCGCTAAAAGATATTTTAGCGTCTGGTAGCCGTCAGGTTTCGGTAGAAAATATTCAGAAAACTGTCGCAGATTTTTATAAAATCAAGATTGCAGACATGCACTCTAAAAAGCGCACTCGTGATATTGCAAGGCCAAGGCAAATTGCCATGGCGCTGACTAAAGAGCTAACCCAAATGTCTTTACCGGCAATTGGTGAAGCTTTTGGCGGGCGCGATCACACTACGGTCTTGCATGCCTGTCGTACCATTGAAGAAATGCGCGGTAGTGATAGCGAAATTGCTCACCAGTACGGTGTGTTGTTGCAAATGCTGCGTAGTTAATCTTTAGCGTGGCGGGTCATACCGCCGCTGCATTACCGCCTGTTTGAATACAATGTGCGTTTATTCATTTTGTATAAATAACGGCGGGTTTTGTAAGTTTGAATGCTGCTGTGCTTATTTAACATGGCGAAGCGCCATTCATTCCCTACACATGCTGTAAATCGGTTAGAATCCTGCGGTTAAACCCATTTTTCGGAACGAGGCGCCATGCAACTCTTGCAAGCCGAACGCGATGCGCTCCTGAAGCCGCTGGCCACGGTCACCGGTATTGTTGAGCGCAGGCACACCCTGCCCATCCTCTCTAACGTGTTGATCAGGAAGGATGGTGACGCCCTGTCTTTTACCGGCACCGATCTTGAAATTCAGATCAGTAGCCGTCAGGCGGAAGGTTTTTCTGGCGATGATTTCGCCATTACAGTTGCAGCTAAAAAGCTGTCTGATATCTTGCGTGCGATTGCGGATAAAACCGTGGTGAGCATGGAAGAGGCTGATGGTCGTCTGACGATTAAGGCAGGCAAAAGCCGCTTTAATCTGCAAACGCTGCCCGCGGCTGATTTCCCGCAACTGGCAGTAGATACCAATTTGCGCGCCACAATCCGTATGCCACAGGGCCAGTTAAAAGCCCTGCTTGGCCGTACGCAATTTACGATGGCACACCAAGACATCCGTTATTACTTGAACGGCTTGTTTATGGTTACCGAAGGCAATCTACTGAAACTGGTTGCTACCGATGGCCATCGTTTAGCCTTTGCCTCGGCAGAAATTCCGGGTGATTTCGCTAAGAACGAAGTGATCTTGCCGCGCAAAACCATTTTAGAGCTGTACAAATTACTGGCCGATTCGGATGACGAAGTCACCATTGATATCGCCAGCAATCAAGTGCGCTTTGCTTTTGGCAATATTGTGATTCACAGCAAGGTAGTGGACGGTAAATTCCCCGATTACAACCGTGTGATTCCACAAAATAATGATAAAGGCCTGTTGATTGAGCGCCAGATGTTGTTGGCCTCCATGCAACGTGCGGCGATTTTATCGAACGAAAAGTTCCGTGGTGTGCGCTTAGTGCTGACTGACGGCCTGCTTAAAATTATGTGTAATAACAATGAGCAGGAAGAAGCGCAGGAAGAAGTAGAAGTCGATTACAGCGGCGCGCCTTTGGATATTGGTTTTAACATTCAATATTTGCTGGACGTACTGACCAATACATCGGTTGAAACACTGCATTTCTCGTTTGGCGATGTGACTTCCTCGGTACTGGTGACTATTCCAGATAACGAGCATTTCAAATATATCGTCATGCCAATGCGCATCTAGCCTCGGTAAGTTGACGGGTAAGGTCGGGGTTGCCCCGGCCTTTTGCATTTGTAAGATGTTAGATTTATGTCTGTTGCGAAGAAGTATTCGCACTGTTTTTATGATTTTGATTGGCTTTTCTTCAAGCTTTTGGGCTTGAACATACAGCGCACATCTTTATAAAAATTTAGCTTGGTCATCAAATAGGCCAAGCTCGTATGTTGATTTAAGGAATTAGCAATGTCTGAGCAACAAGAATATGGCGCCGATAGCATTAAAATTCTGAAAGGCCTTGAAGCCGTTCGGAAACGTCCGGGCATGTATATCGGTGATACACAGGACGGCAGCGGCCTGCACCATATGGTGTTCGAAGTGCTGGATAACGCCATTGACGAGTCGTTAGCAGGGCATTGCGACACCATTAAAGTGATTATTCATGCTGATAACTCCATCAGTGTGGAAGACAACGGCCGTGGTATTCCTACTGATATCAAAGAAGACGACGAATTTAAGCGCTCTGCCGCCGAAATCGTCATGACCGAGCTGCACGCCGGCGGTAAGTTTGACCAGAACAGCTACAAGGTTTCTGGCGGCTTGCACGGTGTGGGTGTATCGGTGGTGAATGCCCTATCTGATTGGCTAAAGCTAACGATTCGCCGTAATGGCAAAGCGCACAGCATGGAGTTCCGTCAGGGCGAAGCGGTATCCCCGCTGGCCGTGATTGGCGACACCGAGCGCCGTGGTACCGAAGTGCACTTTATGGCTTCGATCGAGACGTTTGGCTTGATTGAATACCACTTCGAGATTCTGGCAAAGCGTATTCGCGAGCTGTCTTTCTTAAATAATGGTGTAAAAATCCAATTGCTGGATCGCAGCCATGGCAAAGAAGAAAACTTTGCCTATGAAGGTGGCGTAAGCGGCTTTGTGCAATATATGAACCGCAATAAATCCGTATTGCACCCGCATATCTTCCATGCGGTTGGCGAAAAAGACGGCATGATTGTAGAAGTCGCGATGCAATGGAATGATTCTTACCAAGAATCCGTGCAATGTTTTACCAATAATATCCCGCAGCGCGACGGCGGCAGCCATATGACGGCGCTGCGCCAAGTGATGACCCGTACCCTCAATCAATATATTGAGCAAAACGATCACGCCAAAAAGGCCAAGGTAGAAACCTCTGGCGACGATATGCGCGAAGGCTTGACCTGCGTGTTATCGGTAAAAATGCCTGATCCAAAATTCAGCAGCCAAACCAAAGATAAGCTGGTTTCCAGCGAAATTGGCCCCGTAGTCAGCGAGGTAATCAGCCAAGCTTTGGCTGATTTCCTCTTAGAAAACCCAAACGATGCCAAAATCATTTGCGGCAAGATCGTAGATGCAGCGCGTGCCCGCGATGCAGCACGCCGCGCCCGTGAGCTAACCCGTCGTAAAGGCGTGCTAGATGGCCTTGGCCTGCCGGGTAAGCTGGCCGATTGCCAAGAAAAAGACCCTGCAAAATCTGAAATTTACCTCGTCGAGGGTGATTCTGCGGGTGGATCTGCCAAGCAAGGCCGTGATCGTAAGTTTCAAGCGATTCTGCCTTTAAAAGGTAAAATCCTGAACGTAGAACGTGCACGTTTCGATAAAATGATCTCTAGCCAAGAAGTTGGCACGCTGATTACCGCGCTTGGTTGCGGCATTGGTAAAGACGATTTCAATATCGATAAACTGCGCTATCACCGCATTATTATCATGACCGATGCGGACGTGGACGGCTCGCACATCCGCACCCTGCTGCTCACCTTTTTCTATCGCCAACTGCCAGAATTGGTTGAGCGCGGCTATATCTATATCGCCCAGCCGCCACTATTCAAAATTAAGCACGGCAAGAGCGAGACTTATCTAAAAGACGAAGCAGAGCTGAAGCAATATCTGC
>Ga0247722_10000053_pt1 | contig 72843 bp, 60 predicted proteins | sample MSEWelMarce3H_FC_FD_189094 | JGI IMG/M metagenome (GOLD analysis project Ga0247722, IMG submission 189094) | Subsurface sediment microbial communities from gas well in West Virginia, United States - MSEEL Well Study Marcellus 3H_FC | ecosystem: Environmental > Terrestrial > Deep subsurface >...
TATAAAATACACGATTAAACTATTTTCTCGCGTCGAATTTTATCGCGGACCAACATGAGCTCGTCAAACACGTCTGGCTCTACTCCTTTTACAAAATGCACCAATTTTGCGTCATTTGTCGCCAACAAGAGGGCCTTCAATTCTTCATTCTGTGTAAACTTGGCGTGTTGCGCATCATAGATAGCCTTTTTGCTTTTCTGCCCCCGAAAATCACCGTCAACTGATACTTCAACTGGCCGCAAAAGTTCTCCCTTGTATTTACCGGTTTTGCTACCTGCTCCTTTTGCCATTAGCGGATCTTTTGACATGTCTGTTCCAGAATCAAGAGAGAAACTCAAATAAAAATCAGGATGACCCGTCTTAAACTTGGACCCTTCGTAATAATGCTCAACCGTTGCCCATTTATGGTTGTCTAGAGTAAAGGGCTCTACCCAAAAATTCGACAATTTTTTACGCCATTGTGGAATAGTAGCTAACTCAGTATACTCCTTCATCCTTTCATTTGGTATTTTCTCTCCACTCCCTTTTCCTGGAAGAGGTTTATCTACTGATTTAGAGTAAAATTGGAATACAACGTCATCGTTATATAAGCCTCTCAGTTTGCTCTCACTTATGTCTTCATATTCCGGCTCTTTTGTAGGCGTTTTAACGTTTTCTGTTTTAAATTTCTGAAAATCAGGAATAATCGAAAAAGGGCCCGCATTCTTTTCAACACACCGTTCCGCAATTAGCTTCTTTATGTCATACGGAATTTCAGAAAATTTAAATATAAGCTTCTTCTTATACCCAATGAGTTTATAATGTGTTCCGGTGTGGTCAATAATGATATAAAACTCGGGCGTAAATCTGCCGCGACTTTCTAATATACTATCGTTTAATTGCCCGCATTGTAAAACATTTTTCAAGTCTCCACCTCTATACAGCTCGCTAGACATGATAATAAATTTTATATTCAATATTCTCTCCAATGTGGAGATAGCCCACGTGTCGGCCCAGAATTCGCACTTGGAAATTTTAATCTTAAATGCTTCAAGTGTTTCAACTCCCTTCATAATTTTAAATTCCTTGAGCATTTCAGATGTGACTTTTTTCTCCCTAACAAGTCTGTCGTGTTCCGTTTTTACATTCTTGGCCTCAACGGAAATTAGCTTCTGTTCATTTCGATCAATAATCTCAGCAAACCGTTTTTTTAGAGAAATATACAAACCCTCTAACTCCTTTATGGTATTGGTCTGTTTGATTAATTCGGCAGTATACATATCATAGTGTTCTTTATAGTTCAGAAAAACTTGTTCGGTGGCATCGGCCGCCAACTTTTTCCGGAGTTTATTAACGGATGTTTGCTGTACAATGCTTGAAAATGCGTCGCGAATAGTTGCGAATAAACAATCGCCTCCACCTTCGTTATCCGTAAGAGAATAGTTATTATTTTCCATAAACTGTTCTATCCAAGTATCGCCTGGCGATTTATGATATTTCTCTCTAATAGTTTTAGCAGCCAACTTTGTCTCCTCTTTAAGCAACGGTGGTAGCGGGATTCCCTTCGTCATAACAAATATATCTTCTCTCTCCTTGGGAATCTCATAATGTTCATTATATTCTACATTCTCATCTGCTTCTTCGTCGCTATCAGATTTATCATCTTTTTCGTCCTCTTTATCTGACTCTTTATCTGCGACCCTTCTAAGCGGAACGTCCGGTTGTAATCTAAGTTTATGTAAGAATTCCTTAGTTGCAAAAGAATATACAAGAGGATAATCCATCTTTTCAACATCAAGGTTATTCTTATCATCAATGTATGATAAATAATTCGAGGCCTCTATTTCATACAAACCGATTTGTACGACCTTATTATTGTGTTTAACTAAATAAATAGGGAAATAAACTATATTCTTATTTTCAAATGTATTTTTCGCACCTCCAACCGCAATAATTAGATCGACGCCTTTAATTTCTAATTGATACAAACTGGCTTCTGTTTTTAAATCATCGGAATCAACGCTTTTTAGTTCGTGATAACTTACGCTACTATTTATTTTTGATAATACCATTTATATTTTACCATAATATTTTATATTTATTATATATTTATTGCGAAACATATAATAAAACCGACAAAAACTCAATCTACCACAACACATACTTCTTCATAAACTTATCATTCTTTAACTCGCCAATATAAAACCACACGTTCTTCCTCTTACAAACAATATCATTATTTGATGGATTTGTTTCAAACGCCACTAAAAAATTAACAATGTCTTCCTTAGTACGCCTTTTGGATTTCAGCCCTTTTGAGCAACCATAATAATCACAAATTAACAATAAATCCTTGATGGTGTAGTTTTCAGTATAGTTAATCGTGTGCGAAACCATAATATCGTGATACATATCTATATTATCAACGTGTTTGCTCAACCATTCATTCAGGGCTTCGTCGCCACATTGATCCAGAGCTGCGTTCGATTCATCTTCAAGAGAAAATACAACGTTAATATTATCGGTAGTCATATAATATAATTATTCTATTTTTTTAAATGGTATTTTAAGTATTATAAAAAAATAGGACAAATAAGATGCCAAATTTCAGTTTTTTTACATTTTTATAATTAACGATTTTTATTGCTTTTATTAATAAATATATTTACAGCAAATTACATTTCAACTAGATCCATAAACTTAAATAGCGACTTGTTTGTAAGACTTTTATAATCCTTTACCTTACTATTTGCGAGGTGCTCGACAACTTGAACAATTGTCATTCCGCTAATCAATTCATAATCATTATTTCCATACATGTCCTTCTTATATAGAATCGCAACAGTCTCAGTCAGCTCATCAACCTCATTCTTCTTATCGTCGACGGATATAAATTTATACATTTGGTCAAGCAAATTTCTAGTGATTTGAATAATTTGACTCTTAGGAATAACACCGGTCATCATCAAATTCAAATAAAAGGTCGCAAGCGATTTCCTCTTTTCGTTGATCTTGTTAATTTCACAAAATTTATCATAATTAACCTTGGGGTCTACATATTCAATGACATTAAATAGTTCGATAAAACGGTCAAAATTCGTCTCGAATGTGCTGAGCATCATTTCATATTTTGACGTCAAATCAGAATACAATTCTGCATACATCTTGGAATAAAATCTGTTATTAGATGCGATTTCAAATAATGCGGCGCTAAGCAATCCCATATCCTCCTGTGTAATATTTTCTAGTACCAACTTGTCAATGATTTCAATAATTTTATTACGCATATCAATATAATTCTTATCCGACATTTTATTCAAGAATATTCTAATACTATCTATTTGTGCGGCCAACCCAACCTTCTCCTCGAGCTTCGTGGGTTGAAATGTTTTAACTGTGCTCCAGTCATCATCGCTAATAATCTCGTGCGCCTTGTTGCGTCGTCCTCGCTTAAACCCGCCATCCTTTGCCGTCGGTTCAACCTTCATCGGATTTTCTCTCTTCTGAAATACCGGCGTTCTAACATAATCTGGTGCTCCCACTTGTAATGCGATATTTGAGATGGTCTCAAGCGTAGCATCGGGTAATTTGTAATCAAATCCGTTGAAAAGGATCGAATTGATAGTTTCTAGAGTATATCTCATTGTTGCGGTTGCCATCATACAGATATTATATACTTGCTAGGTAATATTTATATCAATTTTTTATTAATTGTAATTATGATAATAAATATGCTTAAACAGATTTTCTAATATTATAGTATATGACAACTACGAATTCAGAAGTTATCGAAGCGCTGGGGGAAAACGGAGAAAATGAGTCTTCGTTTGATATAAAAACTTGGGATGAGCTGACTTGGCACCCGATTTGTTGAGAGGAATTTATGCGTATGGATTTGAAAATCCAAGCCCCATTCAGCAAAAGGCCATCAAGCCTATTACTCTTAAGCGAGATGTTATCGCGCAAGCACAATCTGGAACAGGTAAAACGGCCACATTTACTATTGGTGCGCTATCAAACGTGGATGTAACGAACAATTCCACGCAAGTATTAGTTTTATCTCCTACCAAGGAATTAACCCGTCAAACAGCAAAGGTTTTTGAGGGAATCGGCAGTATGATAAACGGGTTAAAAGTTCAAGCCGCTTATGGCGGTTCAGCTGTCGAAGAGACAAGCAGTTTTTCAAATAAGAACACACCTCATGTGATTTGTGGCTGCCCTGGTCGCGTGTATGATATGTTGCGACGAGATAGATTATCAAGTAAAAAGATTAAGCTCATCATTCTTGATGAGGCCGATGAAATGTTGTCATCCGGATTCAAGGAACAAGTGTACAACATTTTCCAATATTTAAATACGGATATACAGGTTGTGTTGGTTAGCGCAACATTGCCTGAAGGTATGAATAGCATCATTAGTAGTATTATGCGAAACCCAATTAAAATTAGCGTCAAGCGCGAAATGCTTACGCTCGAGGGTATCGCACAATACTATATTGCTGTCGAGGACGATAGACAGAAATATTTGACATTAAAGGACCTTTTTGCCTTCTTGTCTGTTTCTCAGTGTATTATTTATAGCAACAGTGTCAAGCGAGTCCAAGATTTGTATGAAGCAATGAAGGAGGATGAATTCCCTGTTTGCCGCATTCATAGTGGTATGGAGAAGAGTGAGCGAGACAGCGCATTTGTGGATTTCAAGTCTGGGCGTTCGCGTGTGTTAATTTCATCCAACGTAACTGCTCGCGGTATCGACATCCAGCAAGTAAGCATTGTTATTAATTTTGACATCCCCAAGTGTGTTAATACATACCTTCACAGAATCGGTAGAAGTGGTAGATGGGGTAGAAAGGGGGTTGGGCTTAATCTTATTACTAGACGCGATCTTCCCAAAATGAAGGAGATCGAAGCACACTATTCAACCCAAATCTCAGAGATGCCTTCCGACCTTGCTTGTTTAACAACCCGCTAAATCGTTATTTATAATTATCCGTCAACCGTTAAAAATTTGTACAGATTGATTCGTAAAAATACTCCATTATATTTCTAATTTTTAATATAATGGATTCAACTAAAAATAAAGAAGTACCCTCTACTATAGTTTATAATATTAATGAACATTTTAAGGTCCCGATCTATTATAACAATGAGCGGGTAGAATTGAAAAAGAACATTATTACAGATTTAGAATTAATAAATACGGTTGACTCGTCGTGTAATCCTATATATTCGTTTTGCTTTAATAACGACAACGACGTCTCGAACAAGATAACTGAACAAATCTCGAAATATTATACAACCGATACTAATTTCCTGAAAGATAGTCAAAAACTTATTAAAACATATGTAGCGCCGCAAACTAGATATACAAGTTTATCGCCAAACTATAAAAACATAGTTGACATATGGAGCGAGTTAAAACTAGAAGCTGGGTTTAAGGAGAAGTATTATTACGTTGATTGGGAAATGTTGGAGTTTTTAAATACATCTGAGCTATTCCTACAAATAATGAGCATTTATAATTTATTGTCGCCATTAATGTCCCTCATAGTCCCTGTTATCATACTGATAATACCGTTTTTTATTTTGAAAATGAAGGGGTTGCCGTTGACAGTAAATGAGTACATCGATGTATTAAAGGTTGTGGCAGAAACAAACGCTATTGGCAAGCTATTTACGGTAAATTTCGCGGAAATAAACGCACAGGAACGGCTATATATTTTTGTATCCGCTGCTTTTTATTTGTTTTCAATTTACCAAAATATTATGGTGTGTGTACGATTCAATAATAATATGAAAATAATTCACACACACTTTAGAGACATTGGTATATATTTAGACAACACAATAGAGTCGATGGATAACTACTTGTTATATTCGAAAGATTTAACTACACACGAAGGATTCAATCTGGAACTCACAACAAAAATGAATACACTTGGAAATATTAGAAATAAAATTAAATCGATAACGGAATACAGTATATACAACATCAATAAGTTTAGAGAAATCGGTCGCGTATTTAAATACTTTTATGAATTACATACTGACACCGAATACGATGCGGCAATAATGTATTCACTTGGGTTTAATGGGTATATCGACTGTATAAAAGGGTTACAAACTAATATTGAAGAGAGAAAAATGAATTATGCTTCATTTACAGATGACAGTAAAAAGGGTAAATTTGTAAACAGTTATTATGCTTGCTTGAAAGACGACAAACCAATCAAAAATGACATTAAATTCAAGAAGAATATTATTTTAACCGGACCCAATGCTTCAGGGAAAACGACAATTTTAAAATCGACACTAATTAACATTATAGTCACACAACAGTTCGGTTGCGGATTTTATGACTCAGCAAAGCTCGCGCCATTTAAGCATATACATTGTTACCTGAACATCCCGGACACATCGGGACGAGATAGTTTATTCCAAGCCGAGGCGAGAAGATGTAAGGAAATTTTGGACACGATAAGTGCGAATAAGACAGAAACGCATTTTTGCGCATTCGATGAATTATATTCAGGAACCAACCCCGAGGAGGCGGAAACAAGCGCAACCGCATTCATGCTATATTTACAGAAATACAAGAAGGTTTCCAGTTTGCTTACAACACATTTTGTTAAAGTATGTAAAAAATTAGACAAAACGAAAAGTATCCAGAATTGTAAAATGGTTGCCGAGCAGATTGGTGCCAAAATACGTTATAAATACAAAATCGCGCGTGGAATATCTGAAATAAAGGGAGGTATTAACATTTTAACAGAAATGAATTACCCTAAGGAGATACTTGAGAACACAATGCTTCAGTAAAACGCGGCGGCGACAGCAGATAGCTGAAGATTCAGTAAATAAATCAATTCGTTAGTTAACAAATTAATTTATATATTCTTTTTGTAATAAATGACGGACTTATTTAATCCTACCTTTTTCATGTTTTTAGGAATATTAATACTTGTAGTAGCTCTTGTTGTCGTTTACTTTGAGAGCAAATCGAGAGAACAAAATCACAAAATAGCATCGATGCTAAGTTTAGTTTCAACTTTAGCAGAAGATATGAATGGAGTAAAGATGGGATTACACCATTTATCTGTAAATAGAGTGGGTGGGGCCAATTTACCCCGTTTTCCGCAACAAGCTCAACCATCTTTAGAAGAATCAAATATGCAACTGTTTCAAAATAACGACGACAACTTAATTCCTGTGTCTGACGATGAATCAATGGACGATTCTATTGGCGATTCTGATGATTCCGATGAGGAGGACTCTGACGATGATGAGGAAGAGGAAGATGACGATAACAACCATACAAATATCAAGATACTCACTCTAAATATGACCGCCCCGTCTGCTGAGGAGGACGATTTTGAAGATATTGACGACTTGGAAGATTTAGGGGGGATCGATGAAGATATGGAACATTTAACCGACACCAATTCACAATCGAGTAAGGAGTCGCAATCGAGCAAGAAGAATGTCCTTGAAATGTTATCTATGCGCGCCGCTGAAAATAGCACATCTGTCGAACAGTTAGACGGATCACATATCAATATTTCGGCAACAGATTTGAAAACAATTAATATTAATTTAGACGAAACTCACGCAGATTCAATTGATTACAAAAAGCTCCCTTTGCCCAAATTAAGAAGTATTGTTACCGATAAAGGACTAGCAGAGGATGCTTCAAAGTTGAAGAAACAAGAGCTACTTAAATTGCTTGAAATCGACTAAGTTTTTTATATTGTAATTATATAAATGGCGTGGGCTACTTGTTATAGCGGATCTAATAATATTAATTTCAATTTCCCACCAATTATGGCTGATGGACGCAACTTTGCATCGTGGCAGCCGTCAGCTGTAGTAAATGAGAGAATTCAGAGACAGGAAGGCATACAGAATAATTGGAGTTATCGCCAATATTTACAGCACAACGGCCTTCAGATTATGAACTATAATAGCATGGAGGCGTGCTATGATTTGGGCTTAGACCCCCACGTAAAATCAGACCGAACGCCGTCTGATAATGTACCGTATAAATTTAAAAGCACATTTGACACTAGCAAACCCGGTTTTGGTTACTGCAACAGCGATTTAAAAAACCCATATTTGACTCGAGAACAGCTAAACGCACGACTTATATCCCCGTCAATTAACCCTGCTAGTTATCAAAATGTGGTGCCTGGTGTGAAAATGTAATTTGTGCTGTAAACGATATAATATTAAGTATTTAATTATTATTATATGAAAATCCTATCCATTGACGTTGGTATAAAAAATCTAGCACTTTGTCTTTTCTCCAAGACTCAACCCGACGACCCTTTCACAATAACCAAATGGGATAGCGTCGATATATCAGAGCAAGATGATATAGTTAATTGCTGCGAATGTGATAAACCGGCAAAATTTAGAAAAGAAGATAAATGTTACTGTTTAAAACACTCTAAGAAGCAGTCATTTCATATTCCAAAAACCGAACAATCCGCCGCCTTTATTAATAAACAGAAAATCCAAAAACTACACGAAATCGCAAATGGATACAATATTACACACGACGCGAAGGCGAAAAAGGTCGACTTGGTAGCGATGATTAATGAACACATAAATACAAAGTATTTTCAGCCAATCGTAGGCAAAAAGGCCGCCGACGTTGATTTATTTAATATTGGAGCAAATATTAAAACAAAATTTAATAAATTATTCGAATCCGAAGGAACAATTGATTATGTCATTATAGAAAACCAAATCAGTCCAATTGCTACCAGAATGAAAACCATACAAGGAATGATTGTACAGTATTTTATTATGGCCAATTTGACAGTTCATCATATAGAGTTTATTTCTGCTGCCAATAAATTAAAGGATTGTGACATAAAAGACAAGGGAACTTACGGCGACAGAAAGAAACTTGGCATATCCAAATGTTTAGGAATTATAACAAATGATGTCAGATTTTCTGAACATTTAGAATACTTTAACAAACACAAAAAGAAGGATGACCTTTCCGACTCGTTCCTTCAAGGAATGTGGTTTATAAATAACAAAAAGTTATAACCTAATTCAATTTCAATTTATTATTTACAATTCGTAAGACTTAAAATTAAATGTTCTATTTAATGAATAGATATAATGGCAGACATGATAGAAATTACTGAATTGGATTTTGACGACAACGCATCCGGAAGCAAGGGCGGCTTTGGTAAATCTACAAATTTTGGAGGAGGCCTTGAGCTACTCATGAACGATAGAATTAAGGACAGTAAAAAACCAACAAGTGATATCGATTTGGACGATTTAAATAATTTAGAAAATGAGTTGAACGATTTATCAGATGCTAACGAGAGCAGCAGTTATAAGCCAAAATCAGATTTTTTTAATAACCCAAGTGTATCATTTAGCGAATCACCCAGTGTCAAGTTGAACAACTTCGATGATGCGCCTAACCTTGGAAAATCCACATCGCAGACTGAAAATGATTCGAAAACGTGGGACGGATATGGCAAGTTTAATAATATTCCTATGAATCCCGATAAAACCGGCCCTGTCGAACCTAAGCTATCAAAGGAGGAAACGCTACGCGAGAAGTTCAAGTTTCTCAGACGTCTTGAAGCATTGGAAAAGAAGGGTATCGAATTGTCAAAAAAATACAATATGGAGTCGTCCTTGTTGGAAATGCAGGGTGAATATGAAACCATTATGGACGAGAAGTCCAAGCAAAACTCGGTGAAATTTCAAGGGAATATGTTGATGGCGGTTATTAATGGAATGGAGTTTTTAAATAGTAAATTTGACCCATTCGATATCAAGTTGGACGGGTGGAGTGAACAGCTACAGGAAAACATTAACGATTATGATGACATTTTTGGCGAATTACACGAAAAATACAAGAGCAAGGCATCTATGGCACCGGAATTGAAGTTACTTTTCCAGCTCGGCGGAAGTGCTATGATGGTTCATATGACAAATACAATGTTTAAAAGCGCAATGCCCGGTATGGATGATATCTTAAGACAAAATCCCGACTTGATGCGTTCATTCCAATCTGCCGCAGTGAATACAATGGCTGGATCTAATCCCGGGTTTTCAGGTTTTATGGGTGGTTTGATGAATGAGCCCCCTAGAGGAGGAGGTGGTGGTCCTCCGCCCCCAATGCAGACGCAGGGTCCAAACGCGATTCCGGCACCAATGGGAAGACCTGGCAATAACAACTACGCAAGACCCGACTTAAATATGAGTCGCAGCTCTTTTACAGATGATGGTCTCAGTCTTAGAGAGAATTTTGAGAGACCCGATATTCAAGATAGAACCAGCAAAAAGCAACAGGCTCCGCCGCGCCCAGAAATGAAGGGACCTAGCGACATTTCTGATATTCTTTCGGGATTGAAAACGAAAACAATTAATATTCAAGGACCGCCCGCCCAAGCGCAGCAAAATAACGACAATAGCACGATAAGCATTAGCGATCTAAAGGATTTACAATCTGAAGGCAATATGCCCAAACGCAGTGGTCGCCGTAAGAAGTCCGCTAGTAACACCGTCTCACTAGATATTTAAATTTATTAGTTTATGGTTTTATAATATAATTACATATAGTATAAAATGTTACATAAAGTTATTTCAACATATTATTTATGCAGACAAACGTAAGCCCATTTAAATTAAGACGGGGCATAAGATATACCTTTACAGATACCAAGGGAGACGAATTTAGAGCCAACCTCGAAACGTATCAATCATTGAATGGAATACATAAGATGGCAGTTAGGCTAAATCGCGTAGATCGACTACAAGGAGCGCTTTGCATGCCAATCGCACACATTCAATCTGTAAAAGCATTTGCCCTTCCACCTTCTATTCCGCTTTTTCCACACCTAATTCCTGAAGTCAGCATGATCATAAATCAATACATTTAACAGCGAAAAATCCGGTTTCTTTACTAATAAAAATAACTCATGAATGGAATGTATCTATACCAATAAGGCGATCGATAATAATCATAATCGTCATAAATATAGACTGGTGTTGCTCCGTAATATCCTCCGCCACCATAATAACCGCGTCCACCACCATAATAACCACGCCCTAATCCATGGTAACCACGGTGTCCTATTCCTCCGCGACCCATTCCTCTCCCTATGCCTCCACGTCCTCTGCCACCACCACGCCCACCTAGAGCCTCTACATTTTGAGAGCTACTTAAAAACCTCAATAGTAAAAAACATAAAAAGAATAGAAACGCACAACATACGAGTTTTTTAACACCCATCATATAATTATTGTATATATTATTATTTACAATAATTCAGGTTATTCAACAGTCACCACCTTTGCCAGATTTTTTGGCTTATCCGGGTTTAGCCCCCTATTAACGGACAAATAATACGCGAGCAGCTGTAACGGAATTATCCCCAGCAATGACGCATAACTCTTATTTTCAGGAATAAAGACCTTATCACACGCCAATTCGTGCTCTATAGTAAGGTCATTTGTTATAACCAACATTGGCGAATCTCTCGAAGCCACCTCTTGGCAGCAGTTTATAACCTTGCTGCGATGAGTAGAATCCAAATTTAGAATAATCACAGGAAAATTCTCGTCGAGCAACGCAAAAGGTCCGTGCTTCAACGAGCTAGCCGAATACCCCTCAGTATGGATATAAGAAATCTCCTTTATCTTCAACGCGCCCTCCTTGGCAATATATTCGTCGCTCCCCTTTCCCAAAATAAACATATTATTTGACGTATATTTTTTGGCGATTTCTTCCATTTGGTCCCTACATCCATCTAAGGTGGCCCTAATATCAGTCGGCAAGTTATGTAGGTCGCGCACCATTTGCGACCGTTTTTTGTCATTGATATTCTGTAAACTCGCAAACCATATTGCCATCATAGATAAGCAGACAACTTGGCTCGTAAACGCCTTTGTCGACGCGACACCAACCTCCTTACCCGCATTACAATATACACCACAATCAACCTCCTTCGCGATCAAGGAGTCAACCACATTTATTACTCCAATTGTTATTATATTGCGGTTCCTAGCTATTTCAATACAACGATGTAAATCCTTCGTCTCGCCCGACTGCGAAATTAATATAAACGCTGTTTCTCCCATTGTCGGAATATCATAATCATTAAAGTCGGCGCCATCGAACACCTGAACCGTATTGAACTTACACATTCTTTTAAAAAAATACATACCATATAATCCAGCAAAGAAAGATGTCCCGCAACCCAGAATTATTACATTACTTATTTTTTCCAATGACGACGCACGTTGCTCAAGCCCACCCAATTTTACCTCACAATCGTTTTTAATTCGTCCGCCTTTATTCACCGCGTTTAGCACAATGTCCGGCTGCGCATTTATCTCCTTCAACGTCCAGTGCTTATACGGATGTGGCGACAGGTCCGTCTCCAAAACGTTAACTGGCTTATTTGTGTATATATGCGAAGTGGTAACACTAATAGCATCATTCAGTTTTTTTATAACACACACATCATCCTTTCGCAATGTTATATAGTTATTTATTAGGTTACAAAATCCGCTCTGTTCTGAAGTAATTATCACCATCTCTTCTGCCTGACCGATTAATAGAGGCGATCCATTCCTAACACAGAACAAACTATCTGGTTCGTATGTAGTTTGAATAACCAATCCATATGTCCCCTCTAGGGCGTCAATTGTCTTTCTAATAGCGCCAGTTACATTGCGCACTAAGTTATAATTAAAATCTAGCAGATTTACTATTACCTCCGTGTCGGTTTGAGAATAAAATACATACCCGTCTTGAATCAATTTCTGTTTTAACATATTATAATTTTCAATTATGCCATTATGAACCAAAGAAAATTTACGATTGTTTGATAAATGAGGATGAGCGTTTAGATCATTTTTAATGCCGTGTGTCGCCCAACGATTATGACCAATCCCAACGCTTATCGTATCGCTCATTAAATTCAACTGTTGTAGTTTATATATAGCGTCCTCGGAACCAACTGAGGCGAATTTATGCACGTCTATTGATTCGTTGTCAATAACAGATAACCCAGCTGAATCGTAGCCTCTATTCTGTAATTGTAACAGCCCACTAATTATTAAGTTGTAAATGTTATAACTAGTCCCGCTATTCAAAAGTATTCCGTATATTCCGCACATGCTAATTAATTACTATACATATATTATTTAGATTAATTTACGTAATTATACTGATAAAAATAAATGTAATTAGTTGAGTTTATTTTAATATAAAAAATTAATATAATTAATTAGTAATGAACTGTAGACCAGGACAAGAGAAACGCCTTAATAATGTCATGACTAGTTGTCATAAAGGAGGGATCAAGATCAGAAATAGTGGAAATGCCGCCGCTGCGAACCCGTTTGAAAACGTAAATCCATTTAATAATCCAAATGAGGAGAAAAACGTTCTTCCCGTATATAGCAAAACAGATTACGATAGAATCGACCTCGATATTGAAAATTATTCAAGAAATGACCTATTTAACTTGTTTGGGGTTAAAAATATGAACCTATCCGAGGATACAATGAAGGAGTGTAAAAAAATTGTATTGAAAACACACCCGGATAAATCACGCCTCGATGAGAAATATTACGTCTTTTTCGCCAAGGCTTACAACAAATTAAAGGGGATTTACGAATTTCAGAATAAAATACAAATCAAAAAGGGAGGAGACACAAATGAATATTTCGAAGCCGAGAATGGTGCCGTTTTAGATAAAGTATTCGATACAAACAAAAGTTTAAAAGACCCCAATAATTTCAACAAATGGTTTAACGATCAATTTGACAAGCACAAGGTCGACGATGACCGGGAAACAGGTTATGGCGGGTGGTTAAAGTCAGACGAAGATATAGTTTATACGCCAAACGTAACTAAATCTAATATGGCGGCTGAAATGGAGAAGCGAAAGAAAGAGGTCCAAACCCTTACCACATACACGGGCGTTAAAGACCAGTTTGCTTCTACGTTCGGTGGGTCTGCGTTGATGGCCTATGATAGTAATTTTACTTCAAATTCTCTCTTTAGTGGAGATGGAATGGGATACACTGATCTACGACAAGCTTACGTCGAATCTGTTATACCCGTTACTGAAGATGACTATCGAAAAATGAAACAATTTGGCAGTGTTGATGAATATAAACGTCATCGCGAGTCAGTGAACACCAAACCATTAAGTAAGGATGAGGCAATGCGACAGCTATTCAACGAAAACAAACAAAAAGACGAGGAATCCACCGCATTAGCGTTTTATTATGCGCAACAAACAGAAAAGGCGAATAAAAATCAGGCGAATTTCTGGTCTGGATTGAAACAAATTTCAAATAAATAATCCACTTTTGAGAAAAGTGGAGCAAAATTATATTACCAAAGTAAATTAATTGATAATATAAATATAAATATAAATATTGAATTATTATAATGACAACTAAATTCGAAAATGGATTATTTATATTTAGACGCGACTTAAGAATAGTCGATAATAATGGATTAAATTTATTAAATGAAAAATGTAAGAACATTTACGCTATTTTTATTTTTACCCCCGAACAGGTGGGGTCCGGCAATAAATACAAATCAGATAACTCTGTTCAGTTTATGATTTCTAGTTTACATGACCTATCATCTCAAATATCTAAATCGGGTGGACATTTATACACATTTTACGGTCATAATGACAAGGTTGTTGCTGACTGTATTAAAGCGTGGGATATCGACGTGGTTTGTTTTAATTTAGATATAACTCCATATGCCAGAGAGAGAGATGCGCAAATAATTAAATTATGCGAGAGCACAAAGACGTATGTAATGTACGATTTTGATTATTATTTGTGTGAACCAGGTTCTGTTCTAAATGGGTCTGGAGATCCTTACGTCAAATTTACGCCGTACTACAATACTGCTGTTAAACAGAAGGTCGAACCGCCTGCTAAAATGAGAAAAACGCATTTTAAAAGTAGTAGTGCTCATTTAACTAACAAAATTACTTTGGAAGAAGCAATGAAAAAATTTGTTGGAAATGAAAATGCGGATATTTTGGTTCACGGGGGGCGACAAGAGGCGATTAAACAACTTCGTATAGCAGCAAAAAATATAAAACATTATGCGCAGACTAGAGATGAATTATCGAAACCCACCTCACAGCTTAGTGCGTTTATTAAATTTGGCAATATCTCTGTGAGAGAAGTCTATTATGCTTTCAAGTCTAATCATCCATTTATTAGACAAATATATTGGCGGGATTTTTACAGTGGCATTTTATATTCATTTCCTCGCGTATTAGGTCACGCTTTGAAACCAAAATATGACAAAATAAAGTGGCATCATAACGAAAAATGGTTCGAATCGTGGAAAAATGGTGTGACGGGAATACCTTTGGTCGATGCTTCGCAAAGACAATTGCTCGCGACCGGATGGTCTCACAACAGAGGGCGTATGATTTCATCAAGTATTTTAATTAAAATATTGCTTATTGACTGGCGTAAAGGAGAGCAATTTTACGCTCAGCATTTAGTTGATTACGATGTAGCATCAAATAACGGTGGATGGCAGTTCTCCGCAGGCACGGGTGCTGATTCGCAGCCATATTTCCGCTACTTCAACCCATATACGCAGTCAAAAGACCACGACAAAGATTGCGAATATATTAAAAAATGGATTCCTGAATTAAAAAATGTTCCGTCAGAAGATATTCATAATTGGAATGATTCTTGGGAAAAACACAAGGATTGTGGATACCCAAAACCAATTGTTAATTATGCTGAGCAGAGAGAAAAGTCAATCAAGATGTACAAGGATGCTTTGTATTAAAATAATCGTTACAGTCGTTATATTAAGCAATTTATTATTCAATACTATAATAAATGGCTATAGAGGCTACACTAATTAATAAAGATGGATTTTTATTTTCAATAGTAGAAAAAAACCATTATAAACTCACATTTTCGATGACAAATAAAAATATCGTCCTGGCAAAAATAATCGATTTCGGACTAATTAAGCTGATTTACGACTTAAACAGTGATGTATACGAAAAAATCAAGATAACCAAACTGAATGACAACGAGATTATTGCGGAACTCCTAATGAAACACTTTTTCGAAGATCTAGGATTACCGCAAAGATTTTCATTTATTCATATGAGAAAAATTGTAGAGGAAAGCAGGATCATTTTTCACTCACAATCCATAAAATCACATAGGCCCGAGGGAATGCCTGACGATTCCGAATTAATGGCGCTACAAGATTTGAAGTGTGTATGTAATATTATTACGCCGCATCTTATCGACTTTAATGTAGATGTTATCTTTGATAGCAATATGACTGTCCCGAATTTCGCAGAAAAAATGATTGGTATGATTTTATTAAAAATATTTACACGCGTAAAACTATTTATAGAAAATGTGCGAATGTAATACATGAAAGGAATCGCAAATGAAATATTGTTCGTATTAAGAGTTGGATACGCAATTGCTTCTGAATTGTTTTTATATATGATATTTAGAGACTTTAATAGTTTTATCGACCGAATAACACGTCATCTCGTGTCAATTAACATATTATGTGTCAAGGTATTTCAAGCAGTCGCATTAAATAACAGTTTAATTGACGAAAATATAAATAATCACCTATTGAAGTTTACTGACAATGCTCCGTGGACCTTTGACGACGTCTGTTTGGGCGATATTGTTAAAATAAGCGAGGAGAACAATCTCCGCTTAAAGTTGGGCTACGAACAACCCATCAATGCGGGGATGATTTCACTCGTATTTAAAGCATATCACAAGGATACGGATAAACCAATGATTATTAAAATGAAAAGAAACAATATTGAGGGAAAACTGGACGCTGCCATTAAAAATCTTCAGACCATTATGTATTTATTGTCCTTCTTTCCGACGATAAACAAATATCAGCTCGCAGAACTGGTCAAAAAGAACATTAATATTATTCAACATCAGACTAATTTCTTAGAGGAGGTGGCAAATATAGAGAGAATCCGCGCAAACTGTAAAAACCTGAAATATGTTAAAATACCCGCTGTCTATAAGGAGGTAACAGAAAAATATCCAAATGCGATTTTGATGGACTATATTGATGGTGTGAAAATTAACCAAATAAAAGAAGCTGATTATGAGGGGTTCGCAAAACAAGTAATGAAATTTGGCTTTGTAACCACGATTGTTCACGGCGTTACCCACGGCGACCTACACGGTGGTAATATTTTGTTCATCAAAGACGAACAAGACGAGAGATACAAACACAAAATAGGAGTCATCGACTTTGGCATTATATACGAGCTAGACGCAAATTATAAAGGTATGTTATTTGATGTATTAACAAATATGTTCACGACAGAGCCCAAAGAATCTGCTATAAAACTGTTAAACTCCGGTATCATTGATCCGCCAGACATTCTTAATCAGATCCCACAAAAACATTGTGATACTATAGTTGAGTTTACAACGAATATAGTGAGAGAAACTATTTTTAATTCTAAAAAGGCGAACCAGATTCAAATATACAAATTTTTATCGGCTCTGAAGGATTATCTAAATAATACTGAAATTGCGAATCTTGGCATTCGACCAAGTGATAACTTTATTAAGACGCAACTAGTGCTGGCAATGTCCCACGGGGTTACCCTAACATTATGTAAGGATGATTTTATGACACTAGCAGACAAAGTAATAAATGAACTGTTTCATACACATATGATATTGTAAAATTTGTGTAAAGCATTTGTATTTGATTTGATTACTGTGGTCATGAGTCCTTTTCAACAATTACCTCCTTTGAAACCCTTTTAATGATTTTTTCTTCCTTTTCAAAATCATTATCGCCTCTTCCTCCCATTGCTTCCATAATAATCTTGTTATATTGGTCGGAATATCGAGAAGAACTTTTGCCGCAATCAGGATGCGCTTCTTTGAATTTGGGGACCATTCTTGCATTTTTGTCCGCAACTTTTCTTACCATTTTATGCATCTTCTTTTGTTCATCATCTTTTTCCCATTTATCCTCGTCTTTGATGTACATTGTTTCTCTCTTCTTATCGGTACAATGAACCGGTCTTTGAGTAACATCAAGGTCCTTCAGGTTCTTTACAATAATATTGGAAATACCTTCCACGTAACCAAGCTCTCCAACCTTTTCAAGGTCGGATAACTGTAACTTAATTGACTCCACGAAATCTGTAATATTCATCGCATCTTTACATGTTTCATTCAAGAAGAAATTTAGGTTAAATGCTTTGTTATGTGAATTTGTATTAGTTGTAGTGTTATGGCTGTTTTGCGTGGTTCCATTTTCTAATACCTTCATCATCATACTTTTAAAATCTGATGTTTCCTTTATTAGTTCTGAGTTTTGTTTTATAAGCATAAGTATAAGTTGATCCTTATCTGAATGGTCAACCGAGTTATCAATATTGTCTGTTTCAATAGTAGAATTATTTTTGAACGAGCATGTTTTTTTGTGATTGTATAAGGATGCTCTATGATTATACCCTTTCCCACATTCACAACTAAAGGAGAATTCTTGTTGTATATTTGTTGTATTTGTTGTATTATGTTTTATAGAGTGTAAATGTTTATTAAAATCACCTTTTTTACAGCATATGTAATCACACTTTTCGCATATAAATTTTGGAGGAATTTTTGGAGAATTTTCCGTTGTATTTTTCATATATATATACAACAGAAAATTCTCCTAAACCTTTTCCTTTAAAAATAATAAAAAACTTATCGTCACAAACTGAAAATTATTTTTTTTGTGACCAGACCATAAAATTCAATTATGCAGTAAAAACTTGTATTTTACCAACTCGGTTTTGCCTTTTTCGTTTTTTGGACATTTATTTGTCCATTTTCATTTTCTGAAAAAACTTTCCCAGAGGAAAACTTGATATTTTCAATTCTTTAAGTATCAAATTTATATAATATATTAAATTTTCAAAATAGCGCGTTTGACGTTTAACCAATATCGCCGTCTCTATACAGCCAAAATTCGACGTCATTTACAGGAGTGACATTATTATTCATAGGAATTTGCCTTGTCTGTGGATCTTTATACAATAGTTTATTTAATTGGTTCTCATTAAATGCGGCCAACCAACAACTACAGTCACCGTCGCCATATGTTAGCCATAGTTGTTTGTTATCCCCACCACCATTCGTAGTTAAACCCATAGGAAAATTTAAAAAACACGTCTTGCTATTCTTTAATAACATAAACGGATGTGAAAATGTTTCCAGTTCCAAGGTATTTTTATTAATCTTGTATAAAAACATAAAATACACATTTTTTGGGTGAAAATTGCGAACCGCGACATAGTGGTCAGGTCTTCCAGGCACAACAAACGTCATTTTTTTATATATACAAAGGTTTCTTATATATGGTGATTCATCTTGTATAAACGTATAAATCGGATTGGATGAATATAATCCACCGCCAGGACGTGCGTTGAAAAAGAATTTCCCTGAACGCCCGTCCGCAAATGTAACTCTAGCGTTTATATTTACAACCGATAAAAACTGACGATCACCACCTATTCCGTGTTCCGCATCATTTACAACATTGGCGACAATATGATCTATTAAACCCAGACCATATGCGAATAAATGGTCCTTTTGTCGCCCGGCCACCGGAATTGTAAAATAATTAATTAGTGTCGCATACCCATCCGATGCCGGGTTGTATCCTGGATTAGCAGTTAAATAATTCTTCATTTTTGTATCAAGATACTTCCATATATCCATTTTTACATGTCCAACGGCAATCAGACTATTGCCGTCATCTAAAAAAGGGGTCGTGCTAGAAATTCGAATACCAGAGTCCTTGTAAAGGGCCTCCATTTTAATAAATATGTCGCTGTTTGGCGGATGTATTAATTTCCAGGAACGATCACCGTGAGGAGACGAGTCAATTGTCCTTCCATTTAAATAGTTATTTCGGCCCAAATGATTATCAATATTATGCGATCTACTATAAAATGCCATCCCTCCGCTTGGATTTATATCCGATGGACCACTTGTCATATCAAATTGTATCATCAAACACGTTTCGGGCATAAATACTCTATTTGGGTCGGGATAATGATAATAAAATGGAGCATAATTCTTATCAAGGTTCGGGCGCCAAGATATACAATTCGCAAGAGCTTCGTTTGTTCCATCTTGAGGATACGCAAAGGGGCTCACTTGATTTCCTGGAAAACCTAAGCCCCATTCCAGCTGACCCGACGTCAATTTACGCCTTAAAACCTGGATAATAGATATGCCTTGTTTAGAATCTATGTGACAAAACTCTCCATTATAATTACTATAAATACTCGCAGATGGATTTATTGTATTATTCACGACGCCCGCGCGATTTCCGGTATCAATCGCAGCTGGAGCCACTGGACAGAGGGTCGTGTCTGTTCGACCAATGCTTCCAACAACATATATTATATTTCCGTTCTCGTTTGTCCCTGGAATAGATTGACTATTATACGAATTAATAATACGCGCATCCCATGGAGCAGCACCTCCCGTATATAACAAGCCACCCATGTCGTTTAACATTTTTGAATACCTAGGTATAAACGAGTCGCCAGTTCTTTCAATAATTGTTAACATTGTAGCTTCTAGTCCCTTGCCAAGCGCGCCACTCATTCGAAATCTCATATACAAGCCCGCGGGACCCACCCAATAATTATATATACTTCCGGGATAACTTAGGTATTTTGTGTCTTTTATTTCGGGGTCAAACCCTGGAGCCGCGATTATTGCCGGATTAAAGCTTCCATTCACATCAAAAAATTTATTTGAACCAGTACCATTTGTTGGTTGTAAATATTTTACGACTTGAGAAAATACGCGAAAATCAGACGCCATTTGGGTTCTGTCTAGTAAACGACCACTGTCGTCCATAACTGCGTTAATGCGTGGGGTACATACATAAAAAGATGAACCGTTAAAGTCTTCTAACCACGTAAGCCCCTGGTTGAATATAGAGACTGAACTAGTATTTTGTCCCCGAAGACGAGGATTTATTCTAATAAACTCGTTCACCAATAATTCAGTTGAATCAAATATCCATAAAAATTTGTCTCCTGCGCCACCACTCATATTACCTTTGCTTGTATTTGGTTTACTGGTTGTGTCTGGTAACTTAGCAGCGTTTTCACTTGTATAATTATTTAGTGCCTTTGTAGTAATTTGCGTAGGTTTTAATGGTCTTTTCCTTAGCTCATTCATCTTTTGAAGAAGCAAGAAGGTCTCTGTATCATCCCAATCGCGAATCCGTGTGGTGTCCTTGAAAAATAACGCGGAATCGTCTTTTGATGTTAGCTGAAGTTTATTAATTGTGTCTGTTTTATTAAAAATATCGTTTTTAAACTGGGGTGCGTTGGATGAGTTTTGTTGAATGCTCGCCTCGGATCCGCCGCCCCTTTTATGTTTTCCCTTTTTACCACGAACGACTTTTTTGTTATGTCTTTTCGTTTTATTTACACCAGTCCTAGTTGTATTCTTATGCTTTCTTTTCGTTTTCCGCTTATTTTTTTCTTTACTAGAACTATTATTATTGCCAAAAATCTCTGATTTGGATATTTTCATATATATTATTCTTATATTATATTTTTATACTGTATTTATCGCGTAGTTTACGTCTCTTCCTTTTCAACAACAACTTCCCAGAATTATTACAATGACGCACGTTTTCTAACTCCTTCCCAAAATCAAAATCAAAATAATATTAAACTAAAATTAATATTATTATTTTCTACGCTATTTAGCTAACAAATTAGTCGCAATTATGGTTTCTTTCCTGTTTAGCAATGACAATATCACCCCACATTAATTTTTCTGTAAGATTGCCACGTTTATTTGTATATGTAAAAACTGTTAAAGGGAATTCGGATCCTGCTAATTTTATCGTATTAACTGATATAGTGCTATCAGGTGTAAGCGAATCATCCGCGACATTTTTGTTACTAACACCATTGTTATTACCCACAACGATATTGCTAACGTGTAAAGTACTTGCGTTATCTACATACATTACAGGTCTGACTACTGGATTATTTGCCATATCAGTATCAACAACCCCCACGCCGAATCCACCTCTGATAATGTTTCTATTATCAACACTGTCTATTACCATGTGTATATTTCCGATCTCCTGGGTTCTATTTGTAGAATCACAAATTTCAAAAGAAATATCCCCACCATATCGGGTGTTATTTTTAGTGGCGTTTTCATACATTTCCGGAAAAAGATACAAATTGCTTTTCCTTTTCATTGTGGACGCACTATACGTTTTAAATAAAGTATAATCTTGGTTTTTCACATCCTTTCCATCGCTGATTTCAGCAACACGTTCACACACTAAATTTGGATACTTATCATTTTTAATATACACGTGGTGTTGTTGTACGTTATTTAATATTTCTGAATTTGATACTGTCTCATATGTGTTCGAATAATTTATAAATCGCTCATCGGTGTTAATGCCTACAAATTTATTATCCGGATCAATGGAGCAATATTGTAATTTGTTGTATTTATCATATACGATTAAATCGCTGTTGCATTTTATGTCACCCTCGACATTCAACGCGGGTTTAATGTAATCAGTTATACAGAGTTCGGTCACGATTAATTTCAATGGGCCATTTCTATCATTTTTATAAACGTATATTAAACCAGAAAAATCCTTATGTAAATCCTCATACATTATATTTAATATATATCCATTACCAAACTCATCAATATTATAATTTTTTGAAACACATAATAAGAATGACTCGTGTTTAGTCTTGTAATTTCTGCCTTCTAGTGTTTGTATAGGTAAATTCTTTATTTTTTTAGATTGATCGGGATTATTAAATGCCGCAAAGGAGTTTGATATGAAAGCGTTAAAATTGTATTCTTCAACACACGATTCGGTTAATAATTTAAGATTGTCCAAGGTATATACTGTAAACTTCATAATTGGATTCGTGATCATATTTTTACGTATTGTCTCGGCGCCTTTAATGCTATTTGTCACGATTGACGGTTTAGTAATTTTCTGAATAATTTCATTCAGATATAAACGAAAAGCAGAACATTTATCGAAAAAGTTTTGGATAGATTGGTTTCTATTGATCCTAATGTTGAATGATGCCAAATGGCTTCCAGTTATAATCGCATATAACTTGTTGTCTATGGCATTTCTAATAATGTAATACCGAAACCTTCTCACTCCATTAACCCAATTAAATTGATACACTAGTTCAATACCCGAAAACATTTTATAATTTTGTTTTAAATCTGTATATACCGAAATTAACGTATTTCTTAATTCAACTATATTTACGTCGTTTACTTCCTTTAATGTATTAAACTCTGTTAAACGAGGAAATAACCAATGATAAATCATTTTGTCGTCTCCGCCTAACTGAGAGGCTTCGTTTAGTTGTAAAATAGCTACATAATCAATGTCAGTTTGATTCGTGAAAAAGGATTCTACTTCTGTCGCGATATTTACCTTGCTCAAATCTAAATTTTTAAAATGATCAATAAATTTATTTTTTCGAATAGAGGAAGGATATATGCTTGCGCCAAATCTAAGAATATCCTCGACACTAGTATCGCGTATATCTAACATTGATTCTGGAGTAGCAGTACAAATACCAATCTTACACATGCTGTTAATATTATTATTAATCGGGTCTATATGGAACATATCGCGGCTTAATTCATCCTTCACTAATAAATCGCCAAACAATAAATTATCTGCCCTCGTTATTAAACCCTTGTCAATGTAATCTGATAAATTTAACCCGGTACCAATCATATATTTTGTTCCATTTACTTCAACTATGGTGACAAAAGATACTTTTGTTCCATTTTGCCATTCATAATTTACAAGAAAGTTGTTGTTAACGGTTTTAATGTCATATGTGTTGTTGTAAGTGGTTAATATAGAATTTACAATATCAGAAACATTGATATCGCTACCTTTAATATATAAATTTCTGATATCACGGGTAGCCCAATAAGGATATACTTCGTGTAATAAATATTTTATACTCGATAAATCTTTATAATTATCAGAAACATTCCAACAGAAAAAATAAGGAGAGTATCCGAGACCGAACCTATTTCTGAATTCTCCGTTGTTTATATGATTGACAAATTCAGTAATGTCGTTATTTTTTAACTTGGCAAATATGCTCTCGTTATAAAGTAGCAATGCTCCATAGTTTAAAAACCGATTTAATCTGCCAAACGCGCCTATAATTTGTGTGTATTTTTTCTTGTACGATAGATCGTTAATGTACGTCTCCGCTGATTTAAATGTTGTTATAAAATACAATTCACCTGACATCATAATACAACTCATCGAAGTAAGATAAGTATAATTGTCGTCAACCAATAATTCCAAAAAGGTCAACGTTTTTGACACGTTATTTTTAAGCTCATCGCCCATTCTATATATCTCATTTGTGATCTCATGGATTGTATCAAATGTTCCGTGTTTAAACGCGTTTGATGCGAAAATGTCGACTCCTAGAGGTTTATATACAAACCGAAGATCGGTTTTAGTTATATTTTTTGAATTGGGAACCTTAAATATGACAAACTGCGATTTAAATTCATTTAATTTTGTATTTTGGATATTGGATTGTAGGTTTGATAAAACCATCGGGCTTAAATTTGTCATCTGGTTTATCAGAGTCGCTATGTTGTAATTGTTTAATGAAAGCGTTTTAATTTCATTGATTATAAGAATCATATTGTTATTCGATAAACAATCAATATCCATCAATCCCTCCACTTCAAATGGTTCTTGATTAATTCCCACTTTGTCGTGAAAGCACATAATTTTATTTATGTTATCCGATTTAATAATATATTCATTTTTATAATTCAACAAGTCAAGGGAACCTTCAATTACCGTGTCCCCTACAATATTGTTTACTTCTGTTTTAAAGAACGATTCAATATTTAGTTGTTTTTGTACAAAACATTTTTTATTACCAATGGTTATCATCTTGACAATAACCACATAATTAATATTGTTCAGTTGATGCGTAGTCAATGCGATTTGCCCGTCATATAAAGTGGGATAATTTAAAAATAAATCGTTTACAATATTTAATAATGTTTTGGGGAGGTTTTCATTTGAACCGGGAATATGACATTGACTAAGAGGTTGTCCTGTAAATGAAGGATATGTTATCGAGTGAACACATTTTAAACTAGCAAAATTGAGGGGACTTCCAAATTCCCAGACGTCCATTGCCGAATCTGGAGAATATGAATAAGCATTTAATTCTTTAAAAACGTCTGATATAGCCTCCGCAAATTTTAAATAATTAGAGGATAATTCCGCACTATTATTATCAGCGTTAGGTATAAATGACTTCAAATCTACTCCCGATTGAGTGTATATCCATTTCGAATCGTCGGTTATAGATTTTCTAAAAATATACGCATATACTTTATATCCATAAATCCATTTTTGAATCGTAACTACATTATGAAGTTTACTGGTTGGATCATCTTTTATTAATTGTTGTAACATCTGAACATTTTGTCTGCGACGCTCCGTTACTAGAGTGATTAAATTAGGATGCTCGCTTGTGTTCTCAATTTCATATGTATACTTTCCAATTAGAAAATCAAATTCTTTGTGTATGGATATAGATAATATGTTATTATAGTCAAAATCAGCCGGCACTTCGCTAAGACCGAAATAACTCTCATCACCTAAGAACTTACTTTTATAAATTGGAGACAATGTTGCGTCATACCCAAATTGTCTTATTTTATCTTGGTTTTGCTCAATTAGATCGTTTATATATGCGGCGCGATATATTGAGGTTTTGAATACGTTCAAACTATCGACTACTTCATCTATTGTGATATTATTTTGCGAACTATTCACGCCACCCGTATTAGAGTTTTTAATATCTAGTACCTGGTTTTTAACGTCTAAAACAAGGCTTTTAACATCTACAATATCGCTTTTAACATCTACAACGTCGCCTCTAACATCTACAACGTTGCTTTTAACATCTAAAACGCTACCCTTGACATTCAATACATCACTTTTGACACTTAAAATGTCGTTCTTAACGCCTAAAAGTTCGCGGCGCAAATTCATACCTCCCTCATTAGATGACGAAGATTGATTATTGTTGTTGTTTGTAACCGTGTTGTTTGTAACAGCATTGTTACGAGATTTGTTAACAGGCGTTTTCCATGAAAACATCATCTTTGCGTTATAACATATTATTTTATTATTATTCTAAATAATAATAAAAACAATACAGAAGCAAATCAATAATCAATAATCAAAAGTATTTGTAACACAGATATAGTTTACATCTTATAAATAAAATTGAAAAAGATATAAATGTTTTTCAAATATATTACAAATGGAAATTAATATATTTGATCAATCAACAATGAACCCAACTTTTATATTTGTTGACGGAAGTTATTACAACTTTTATCGTTATTATGCGCTGTTAAATTGGTGGAAAAATGCCAACCCAGAAGATCCCCTAGACGATCCATTTCAAAACGAAGAATTTGTGGAAAAATTTAAGAAAACCCACGTAGCAAATCTCAAACAAATCCCAAGAAAATTAAAGTTGGACAAGACGATTACGCCGATTGTAATAGTTGGAAAGGACTGTAAAAGAGAGAATATATGGAGAATGGAACTCTTTGACAAATACAAGGCTACTAGAGTTGACACCGGTTTCAAGGGCGGTCCATTCTTTAAAATGGCATATGAACAAGAACTATTCTACAAGGGCGGCGCAGATGCTATTTTGAAACACCCCAAGTTAGAAGCCGATGATTGTATAGCAATCTCGGTAAAAAATTTATTGAATAGATACCCCGGCTGTCAGATTTACATAATTACAAGCGACAAGGATTATTTACAATTAAAGGCACCAAATGTGCACTTATATAATCTTGCCTATAAAAATATTGCCGAAAACAAAAGTTCAACAGGGGATGCGCAAAACGATCTTGAAATTAAGATTATAATGGGAGACACAAGCGACAATATTCCATCCGTATTCCCAAAGTGTGGCCCCAAAACTGCGCAAAAATGTATCGAGGATCCTGAATTCTTCAAAAAGAAAATGGACAATAACCCGGAATATTATAAACAATATGAATTAAATAAGATTCTAGTAAATTTTAATAATATACCTGAAAATTTGGTGGAAGAGTTTAAGAGCCAAATGAAGATTAAGTGAGTATTTTACATATCTACCTTCTGCGGGTTCTTCGGGCACCACGCTTCAAAGTGCGCCGCCCCTTTCGGGAGCGTTTTTTGCTTGAACGCTTACTCTTCTTGGCACCACCACTACCACCGAACTTTGCCGGTTTATTTTCATAAGAAATATTACAATCAAGGAAGATGGAATTAGACTTGGTAACATTGGTAACTTTCCACATACGAAGGTCTTGGTCGAACACACTCGCGTTATAAAACATGTAACCCATGTCGACAACCTTTGAGACATTCCATTTTCCGATTGGTTGGTCGAATTCAGTCGCATTAGAAAACATACCTTTCATCCCGGTAACATTAGACACGTCCCACCGAGTAATATCATCATTGAAAGTCGTCTTGCCTGCGAACAATTCATCCATATTCGTCACGCTGGACACATCCCAATCGCTGATATGTCCGTATTGTTTTTCGGCGGCATCACGATTCGTGCACCAGAGATTTACTGCCACCCTGATATCGCCATCCGTTCTCGTCAGCTTCTTACTACGCGACAAGGGTCCAAACATGACCTCTCTGAAACCGGGATCAGTTAGGTTAGATACAGGCGCGTTAATGCCCTTCTTTATCGCATCTCTTCTTATCATCGCCAAACCCCTTTGCAAATCATATTGTTCTTCAGTAGCTGGATTTTTAGGGGGAGTTGTTGCCATTTATATATATATTTATAAATTTAATTATATATGTGTGAACATTTTACAATGGGTCTAAACAGAATAAATAGTTAAGAAAAATAGAGATGATTGATAATGAAAGGCTTTAGCGAAGGAGTATGATTTATATATTTTTAAGTATATATATATATATAAATTATGACAAATGTATACACGGCGGAACAAGGATGCAAATCGTCAAGAGCCGACGCAAGACACGATTTCCATAGCATTTTTAATCCAGATAAGCTACAAGGTTACGTAACGAGTAACATTCCAAATATAGCAATTTCTGCATGTGAGACCGCATTACAAGAGGACCCATTTATTGATGACCAATTATTGAAAGCAGCTGCTAAGTCATATGATAACAAATCAGACCCTCAGTATGTGTTGAAACAATTAAACGCAAATATTAAGGGTAGATATAAAGCGACATATATTGAAAGACCACAGCATAAATTTGACGCCCCGTACGATAAATCTTTATTACAGAAACATTTTCGAGATAATACTATAGTGGACGACATATTTTTTGTATGTGATGTCGCTTATGCTAACGTTCGTGAAGATTTAAAATTTGCTGATACAGAATTTTCACAAACGTTTTATTGGGTTCAAAATGCTCAAACGCTTTATGACCCAGCGGGAAAAACATCATGGCATTCAGATAAATCATATTTTGATGTTTCAGAACCAGTGATTACTGAAGGTGAAAGTCTAGGTGGCGGGCCAAAAGAAAAAGCGCCAGCGCAAGCATCAGCACAAGCACCAGCACCAGCACAAGCACAAGCACCAGCACCAGCACAAGCACCAGCACCAGCAAAAGTAAAAGCAGTGCGCCCCCAAAAACCTAGCGACTTATCAGTCCAAAAGTCGGATTCTGCTGCTAATATTGAGCAACCCACATCACCAGCAGCAGAATCATCAGAATCGTCCGCACTAGAATCCCCCTCAGAACCACCAGCAGAACCGCTAGCAGTACCCTTAAAAGCATCATCAAAAAGTAAAGCGTCATCATCAAAAAGTAGAACATCATCCCCAGCATCATCATCATTATCAAGACCCACGTGCCCAAACTATTTTAAAAAAGATGGTAGTAAATTTGTATTTTGTTGGCAAAACGCCGGTCTGGACAAAATTATTCCATACACAATATGGCCAGGAACAACCACCGCGTACTCTTACTCATTTTCAGAAGACGTTCCTGAACAAATGTTATACACGAATAAAAATTTATATTTAGGCATTCGTTCCGACGATGTTCGAGATTATTCTACACACGAAGCTTATTTAATAATTACGGACCCTACAAAACCAAGATATTTTGGATTTTCTGATAAAATATTATCGGCCAAAGGATCCGGCATATTGAAAGGTGCCGATTTGGCATCTTATCGCGCAAAAGGCTATGACTTAAAACGATTCGTCAAATTTGTCGATACGCAGATAAATACCCCCGACAATACACGATTGTTTTTAGACGAGGTTATGGATTATTCGCCGGAATTACAGGTCTTGTCAAAAAAGACAGGAGATGCTTCACAATCGTTATCGTGTTGTAAAAAGCAATTCAATTTACAGCGTTTTAAAAATAATAGCTTTGGGCTTGCCGGAGGTATTGAAGCTTTTGTTTCGAATGGCAATCACGCATTTGTATCATTTGATAGAATTGCGTGGGCGTCTGCTTTAAACTACAACTGCCCGATTGTTATAGCAAATACCCAGAATGGATTTACTGTATATATTCGGAACGACTTATTAAATGTCCATAATCAAATTGATAACTTTTTCCAGATAGTTACTCCTTCTGCCACTATTAGTGAAGCTGCCACTGCTCCTGCTACTACTGAAGCTGCCAATCCAAAATATAAAATGCTGGAATCATTTAAGGATAAAGATGGCAATTTTGTAATTGAAAAATATTATAACGACATCCCTGACTTAGTTACAGAGGTTAAAGCAGCAATAACTGAAGCATTTGATAATTTAAATATTGACATTGATTACAAAAATGACCTTACGTATCAAAACTTTTTAATTGCGCATTTTTTGGAGATCAATACATTTAATTTATTTTTAAACCTAGAAAAATCGGTTTTAAATTTTACACAAGAAGATTATAACACAAAAATAACCACATTATATCAGGATAAAATAGATCTAGTTAAAAAAGAATTTGCCAATATGTCACCAGCTCAATTTGATGAAGCGAGGTACAGTCTTGCTGGAAAAAATTCTATAAGCGAAATAATAACATCTATAGATACAAATATCACTGATATAGTTAATAATATAAAAGTTATATACGAAGGTGTAGAACCCAATGTTATTCTTAAAGAAAAAGACAAGGCCAATCCAAAATATAAATCAATTATAATTGTTTTAAAACATTTACAAGAGATAATTACAGGCATCAATGAAATACAAAAACAGCTAGCATTAAATATCGCGTCTATGAATTCGCTAATTGAATACCAAAAAGGAGTTGGTCAAATGGGGGATTTAACACCTGCCGCGTTAGCGATCAATTTAAAAAAGCTACCTAAGGGGGTTGCTAGCAATATTTTAACATGTACACCTTACAATTATTGTGTAACCAATAGTAAACCAGCAAGAACTACAGATATATTCTTTGAAAGAAGCACAACTATTTTTGGAACAACTATAGTTATTTTACAAATATATAATACACTAAATAACAATACATTTAAACAACTGCGGGACTTGTTTATGGATAAACTATATAATTTGCTTGGAAACTTAGTAAAATATGGACAAGACAACCGTTCATTTGTATCTATTGTAACGGCAGCAGAAGGTTATCTAAGGAGTGCTTTGACAGCAGAGCCAGACAAAGATAGCGTTTTGGAGATTAATGCTATATTTGCTGGTTTGTTCACACCTACTGCCACGCCCTCTACAACACACGCTACCACACCCGCTACCACACCCGCTACCACACCCTCTACCACAGAAAAAGAAAGACCAAAACAATCAGCTCAAAAGGCAACACCCGCTGCCGCAGAAAAAGAACAACTAAAACAATCAGCTCAAGAAGAAACGACCGATTACGTAGATAAACCCAGCGCAGAAGATAAACAGAGAATGCGAGCAATATTTAATCAAAAAAGACTATTCGTCCCAGAAGGATTCAAATCGGCCCGGGGTTTGTCGTCTCGAATAAATGAAATACGCAATGTAACGTCAATGATAGCATCTTTATTAGGAAGCAATCCAGAAGAAAATATTTCAACTGAAGTTACAAACGCATACGAAACGGACACTTTTATAAAAGGGTTCATCGGCATATTTATGTTTTTGAGATATACGGCGACAATGGATAAAACTGATGAGACGGAGGAGACGGAGGAGACGGAGAAGAGCGATGTAAGGACCCCTGTTGTGTTAACCCCACATAACCGACTACCAGAAGATAAAATTGAAGTTGACACAAAGTCGACTTCTTCTTCTATTCTTGAGACGCAAAATGACATGTTAAAACGTCTATTTCAAGCATTGTACTTAGATTTTGGTGTAGTAAAAGCAGATCCAAGCAATATCCAAATAATGGAAAAAGAAATTAAATTTATGATGAAGCCCGATTTTAGTTTTGAGGCTTATAAATCAGAACAAGATAAAAAAGAATATGTAAAAAACAAATTACTAAAACCATCTACGCGTCAAAATACTGCTGACGCGTTTATTGACAACATTATATCACAAATTACCAATATTATTGATTATCGTAACAACGTAACAGAAATAACCGCAGAGTATAATGCGAATATGGCTGGCTTAAGTGATTCTATTTTTACTATGAATTCCTTCACAAAACTATTAAAAATGAATGTAGTAACTTTTGGAAATAAACCGTTAACTGGTAAATTTGAAGGTATAGACGGCAACGAAATAAATGTAAATATGGCGCTGTTATATTTTGTAGAAAATAGATTTAGTAGTATGAATAAAAAACCTGTCCCTCACCCAGAATTGATCGGATTATTCAGTCAATTATTTGATCAGACTGGTTTTTATAGTTCTGAATTTCTTCAATCGGATCCAAATATTAACCCGGATGAAAAAGCAGGTGGTGGGGGTGGTGATGATGTATTTAGTGTTATGCATAACTTGTTTGTATCTGATACAGCCGAGTCTAAGGCACTATTTAACCAATATAGAAGAAACTCATATTTGTTATTGAATCTACCTACAACATATGAAATTGTTACGAATAGCTTTGGTTCATATCCGTTTGAAATCAGGCTTTACCTACAAAATTTAAACAAACAATATATTCAAGAACAAGCGAGCAAGGAATCTCAACAAAAGTTTACAGAAGTTTTTGGAAGCAAAAAAGGTCAGATTACCGGGCAACCACCGGTTTCATATGACACGGGTAGAGGTTTCGATCGTCCCGCCGCACAGGCATTAAAAGTTGGCGGCAAAACGCGTAAAAATAAAAGAAGGATAATGCCAAAAAGAAAAAGCATGAGAGATAAAAGAAGCAAAAACGGAAGAAATAAAACAAAAAAAATACAGAGGGGACATAAACGTAATAAACATAGTAGGCGCTTTAAAACGCAGTAATTTGCAAATTGTCTCTAACAAAATGTGCCTCCCCGTCCTTTGTCCACTGAACAACTAGGGTGATAATTTCTACTCCCGCTTCAACTGCCTCCTTGACCGCCGCCCTATATTCAGGGTCGATAATAGAAGGCTGGAAACATTCAACGTCGGTTCGTTGTATTACATAACACATAATACAACGAGTAATGGATTCTCGTTTGATTAAAGTAAGCTCGCGAATATGCTTCAGGGCGCGCGGGCTCACCGTGTCGGTGCTTTTTTTTCGGTACCCATCCGGGAAATAGGCCACCTTAGAATTTATATCACGATCGTCGTAACATTTATGTTTCCGATCTTTTGCGGTGATGTCTTCATAATCCGCTAGGGGCACATTTTTCACTTCCATAATAAACGGGACGCCGTTACAGTCAATCCCGGTGAAATCAAACCGCGAGTCCACCTTGCCAGCTACATATATGGTTGTTTCTCTCTTGTACCCCCGGACGTTCTGTAACCGAGATAATAGATTATTTTTAATTGCGGATTCCGCCAAGTTTTCTGCTAACTTGGGATGTATTCCGACGACTATTTCAGCGCCACGTTCGCGGATGACTGATAAATAAACTTTAAACTCACAACTAATTTTATTATTTTTATTTGTTTTAGGCACCGGAGCCATTAATATTTGTGCCTCGCGATCTGCTAACCCACAACAACCAAGCGAGGCTGTATGGCCTAGAATTGTTGTATTTAATGTGTGAAGGAGAATATCGGCGACATATGGTGATTTTATTGTTTTTGATGGGCGATTTACAATGGTCCCGTCAACCAGTCCATCGATTTTAAGCATAAGTGCTGCCATTTTGATTTGTTATTTGCTTATTTAGTATTTGTATAAATAAAACTCAATTTTATTTATAAAAAGTATTGGTATAATAATATATTAATAATATAAGTATGTCTAATGTACCGAATGAATTAATTATAACTATTAATACAAGTATTCCGGGGTATCAGAAAATAAAATATACTCCTTCCATGACAATCAAAGATTTAAGTAGCGATGATAGAACGGTATGTTTTGATCCATTAATGAAACTTAGTAGCTCAGTTATAAATAAGATACCGCCCGACTTAAGAAAAAAACAATTTTTCAAAAGGGGGTTATTCCAGTCACTTCTTAATTACACAGATGGACCTAGAGCAGAAAATTTAATGCAGGCAACACGGAAGGGTTTTGTAGACAATAATATTCGTGTGACACTAGATACAATTTTTAATGACAATAGTGTAATATACATTGGAGGAAACCCGTATGTTATTGCGGATATTCAATGGACGACTGCTGAAAGGAAAATAGATACCAAATTTAAAAAGGAGGAGATTGATAAAAGTAAAATAACAGATCCAAATTTATATCAAGTGGCAGTAAGGGATGATATTATAAGCGGCGAGCAGCAGTTAAAAAGTCTCCCCGATGTATTGATTTATGGAGAGAATTATACTAAGGATGCATCTGATCTCGCAATGGGCGTTAAAGCGAAAAAGGCAAAGGAAGAAGCAGAGGAAAAAGCAAAGGAAAAAGCAGAGGAAGAAGCATATAAAAAAGCAAAGGAAGAAGCAGAGGAAAAAGCAAAGGAAAAAGCAGATAAAAAAGCAAAAGAAGAGGCGGAGAAAAAAGCAAAGGAAGATGCGGAGAAATTAGACGCGGTGAAAAAGGCGAAATTAGAAGCAGAGAAAAAGGCGAAATTAGAAGCAGAGAAAAAAGCGAAAGAAGAGGAGGAAGCAGCAAGACAAAATCAACTAGTTCTAAGAAACAAAAATAATCTACTCAGATTAGAAAATGGTTCATCGAAAGTAGAAGAATTACCAGATCAGCCACCAAAGCCGCCAAAGCCAGCCCCACCTCCAGTAATGCCTACACAAAAACCTCCTCAATTAGCCATATCGACCAGGTCAAATACATACTTTAAAAACGTAATTAAAAAACGCGGCTTTTATGATTTAATAAATACCGTATTTCAAAAAAGCATTCCCGAGATTAAATCATTTATACAATCATCTTTACGACGAACGACATCTGTAAATGTCCAAGAGCGAGGTAAAAATTTAAGCGAGACCGCATATGCGGCAAGTGTAGATAGCATTAAAATAACTAGTAACGAGGGAAATGGTGATTGTTTCTTCATAGCTATAGCAGATGCTATAAATAACCACAATTATTACAATCAAGATGAACGAATCATCAGCGGCCCGGTAGGGAAAAAGTTTGGTTCAGGCAGTAATTTTTATACGTCGTTATATTTGAGAACGATAGTGTATGATTTTTTACTAGTATGGCCTCAATTAGAGAGCGCATTTGACAATATTGCTCCTGTATATGTGGAGGAATTAAATAACAGATTTTCGCAAGATATACGAGGAATTAAACAGGCATTGAGAGAGAACGGTCAGGCCGATGACATTACAACTGAACAATATGTAGAAATAGCAAATGGTTTGTACAAATCGGGCGACAATTTTTTAGTTGGCAATGTAACAGGAGTTCCCGTTAATATAGATGAATACGATACACCATTCAAGGTGATAGAAAAAGACAAGCTAGAAGAATATATACTAAGCAGCAATTATTGGGCAAACGAAGTGGCGCTTTACGCGTTATCTTCAAAACTAAAATTAAACGTTATGCCCATTTCTATAGAAGAGGTTGGAAAATTCCCAAATACGAAGAATAATATTAGTATGAAGTTTTGGAATTTTATACAAGAATATAATACGTGGGATAAATATTTATTTTTGTTTTACCACGGCGCGCACTATGAGCTCATTCATTTTGAGTATACTGTAAAGACTCCGATATACAACAACGGTACCCTTATTAGGACCAAAGACGAGATAAAACGCAAATATATGTTTAAAAGGGAAGACCCTTCGGATTTACCTCCTATTTATATGTTATTCATAATATTTGGGGCTGCTTATAATACATTGGCAAATGAAGCAAAACGCACCTTCACATTTTACAAGGAAATTATGGGGTCAATCGCTGAAACTGTAAATACAATATGTAGCACGAAAAATGACAAAGATAACAAGTTATTCTTTGAAAAATTTAAATCGTACTTTATAAATGATTATAAATGTCCGGCACCTAAAAAGGGTGGAGCGCCACCTCCGTATCAAAATCCATATCAAAACCCGTATCAAAATCCATATCAAAACCCGTATCAAAATCGGGCGATAAATATGTTTAAACGCAACGACGTCGCCGACTCGTCGAAATTAGCTTATTATATAACAATTGACTTGGAGGTCCATCCGGGTACGAGTATTAAACCAGAAGAAATGAAGACGTTAAAATGCCAACAAAAATGGAACGCAATACGAAAGGCCTACGCGAGTTTTGTCGGCAAACCATATACTATTCCGCCAGTTTATCAAACAGTAAAAGGCAAGCCAAATGAAGCCGATAATCAAACGCGCAACAATAAACGGGGTGGCAGAAACAAAACAAGAAGGAAGTGAATGAGTTAAAATATTATCATAATATAAAATTATAATAATACACATATTGTCTTACGTATAATCTAGTCAAGATTATACTTGTAAAAATCGAATTTAGAGAACGCTTCCTTCTGTGCCTGTTTGAGCTTCTCTCTTCTAGCCTTTTCCATGATAGCAAGAGCTGCTGAATATTCAGTTTCATTCACAACGCCATCGTTATTCGTGTCAATTAACTTGTGGAGAACTCTATATTTATGCGGAACAATGCAGAGCTGGCTTTCTTCGTTGAAGATGTAATCTGATAAAATTGTAAACACAGCTGTCAACCCTAGAGCGCTATATATGTCACGTGTACCCATCCAGGCCATAGAAAACACTAGCAGTTGTTTGCTCACTGTATATTTAAGATATTCTTCGGTTGATTTGCTAAATTGAATGGTAATAAATTTAGAGCCAATGTTGAGAAGAATCATCACTACACCCGCAAAAAATTTACTATTATTCAAATACATAATGTGGTGGTTAGCATAAGATAGACCATTAAATAAGGGTGTAAATATTGTTGTCTTTCCTCCGTTTTGTAACGAGTTATTAGTTGTTATCGTCGGATTAACTTGTTGAACAGAATTCATTATTACTAAAATAACATATTATTATATTTTTACATTATGCCAAATTTTCTAAATAAATTAGACATATTAGACGACGTTTTGTTATAAAACCCTTCTCCAGCAATACGCGTATTTCTCATTATAGGTCTATAAAATGCTCGTATTTTTGGCGTAAAACTTTCTACACGTGGCGAAGAGTTAATAAACGCAAAACTACAGACGATTAAAAATAAAAAACAAGCATACAACAAATGTTTCATATAGATTCTATTGATAAAAAGTTTTATGCCGATGAAAATAATCCTCCCGACAATACAGATTTATCTGCGGGCTCAACATTATCAGATTGAGAACGAGCGTTAGAAAAAACGGGGACCTCATTAGATCGTTTACCTCTTAACAATGTTCCCTCGCGTTCCGTTATGTTAAACCCTTCTCGTCCTCCAACAAAAGTTTCTCCCGTTGAAGCAGTAGGTGGTGTTGGCGTGGAAACCGCACTCGATACTGTAGTGGTTACCGTGGAAGGTTTTTGTTTTTTATCATCAGCAGCACCATCAGCAGGCATTTTATCGGCATCTGGCATAGGAGGAGTTGAATCTGTAGTTGTAGATGGCTGTGATGTAAAACCTTCAGACGATCCTAAATAGCTCTGGTTAAACATAATTATAACAAACAAGACCGCAACTACTCCTAAAATTTTATGAGTATAGCTGATACCAATAATTAAACAGATAAGAACTGCTCTTCCTAAAGCAGTGTCAATTAAGAAATCGAAGAAGCGCGATTGACTTAATATAATAACGAGAGTTAGTGTGCTTATAGCTCCCAGAGTAGTTTTACTATTAAACTTGAAGTCCATATAAATATTCTGATATAATTTATTTTACACTTTTGGTCATAAACACTAAATCTATTATATAAAAATAGCGTGTTCAAAAATAGTCAATATAAATTTACTTGTTACTCGTATTTAGATATAAGTAGTGTAGAAAAATTAGCAAAGTTCACCGTGTTAATATTAAAATATATATAAGGCACAATTTCAGTCTGTTTTTCAAATTATAATCTAAATTTTTAATAAGAATGTCTTTAGCAATGTTTGCAGCTCCATTTAATGATAATATTGATGAATCTAATACTAACAATTCGGATAATATAATGAACAGAAAGCGTCGTGCACATAGTAGAACGCAAAAGGTATTTCCTAAAGAAGAATTTAATCAAAATAAAGTTAATTCAGTTTTAGAGAAAATTCACAATAACCCTGATGGCGATGATGACGATAAGGACGACTTTAATCCCCCACCTAAACCAATGTCTATGGGTGGAGAGAAAACAATCACATTGCCACAAAAAGAACATATGTCAAACATGTCTTCCACAAATGACGTAATGTTTAGAACATTAGGAAGAGCACCTCAACCAAACTATGAAAATACTGATAATTTAGACTTGAATGACTACAGCAATTATGGTGACAAAAAAACGAACGAAGAGTACTATAAAAAGGTTCTGACTGGATATGCGCCGGAAAAAAACATTGTGAATCGCCCCTATTACAATACCGCGAATTATGTTATGCCGGAAACACCCAGCCAAGACGTATTGCTTCAAAAGTTGAACTATATGATAACCTTGCTAGAGGAACAACAAGACGAGAGGACAAATAATGTAACCGAAGAGGTTGTCTTATATTCCTTTTTAGGAATCTTTATTATTTTCATTGCGGACACATTTGTTCGAGCAGGAAAATATGTTAGATAACGAAATACTTTATATGTATTTAGGTAATAAATAAATATAAACAATTTAAAACCAACGCAATATATTACTTTAACAATAATGGTAAAATACATTATAATTCATAATAAACACGAGGGATGCTACGACTTTCAATGCTACGAGGATGAGGCAACTAGGATGAGACTAACGTCCATAACGATTAACCCGCCGAAAATTTTCCTGTTTGACAACAAAGAACAAGCACACGATTTCTTTGAGGAGTATATTAATGACGTGGACGTGCTTGATATCAGATGTAAAAAGGGAGATGAAGTTGAACATTTGGAGTATTGTACATGCGGAATAATTGAGTTGGACAATGAAGATAACCCAATTCTATTTTATAATAAGAAGAACCAGATTTTTTTGATGGAACACGGCCCTCAAGTGTTCTTGCCGAATCAGGAACTAAAAAATGACATTAAAAATCTAAACCTCACCAACTCACTAATGCGTAAATGTAAAAAATTGAGCCGAGAGCAACGCAGAAGATATATCGAGCTAGGTAAATATTGCGAAGAATGTACTACGGGGAAAAAGGAGAAAGGCGAGGAAGATGATGAAAGTGAAAAGGACGACGAAAGCCAGAAGAGCGGAAGCGATAGTGATGACATTTAATTAATAATGAGCACCTTATTTGATTTAAATGTCGGATACGCGAAATTGTAAAAAAAATATGCGGTTGGGCTTACTATTGTTGGTTTTGTTTTTTGTTTAATATTATTAATTATTATATCATTGTCTGAAATATCTTCTATAGCCGAAAATCCAAAATTGTTTTCAGCGGATATTTTCCAAAAACTTATTTTAAAGCCCTGTATAAAAATATCATCGTTCGTCTTGGATATAGATGCAAAGCAACTCAGAACCTCCATATTTTTTTCGACTTGTACACACGTTTTTCTGAAAAAATACGCAGAAATGATATGGTCGTCAGCCATTATTACATAAATGAAAATATTCTTGGTCTTAATTAGTCCAATAATGTTTGTAACTTCGGTATTAATTGTAATGTCAAATTTTTTACTGTTTTCCTTTATAAAGTTGAACAAGAAATGGAAGTTTTGCGGTGTGATCGCAAGTAACTTGTATTCTCCTGAAAGTTCACGCGGTTTTGTCCAAGTTGTAACAGGAAACCCATATGTTGAATAAACACACAACGGGACAATTCCGGTAAGTTCATCTTCTCTCTTGAATAGAGATACAACAATGTTTTTATTAACGCGCCGCTGATTATAATGATGTGTTTGGATCAGTTGTTGAGCAATCCCTTTTTTTCGGTTTAATTTATCGACGCATAAGTAATCGACATAATATGCGCTAAAATTCGCATCTTTGTTTCCATTATTGATAACCACATATACGGGTCGAGATGTCATTGTCCCGACAACGGATTTATTCGTAACGACGGTGCCTTTTTTTAAGTCAGTAACATATGTATCCTCGTTGTAAAAAGATACAAACGATACCGCATTATGTCCCTCTAAATAAGGAACTATATTTTGCGCCTCAGGAGAGAATATATTGTCGTTGTTTTGAAGATATTGTGTTCTAATTAAATTTGCGAATCGCTGAATTTGTAATGACGACAACTCGGCAAATATTATGGTATCGATATTTTTAAAATTCGTATATTTATTTTTTTCGGGAAGGCAATTAATAATGATACCAGGGGGCTTTAACATGAATCCTAAATCGTATACGTGAAACACTGGTTGGATGGCCCAAAACCCGAATTTCAATCTTATATAAATAAATACTACAAATATAACTAGTGTTGTGAAAAATAGTATGTAAGATAAATATTCTAACATACTATTCATAATGTTTTATTTTCGATCAAATAACTTATGTGCGCTTATAATAATTCGTTATTTTATTAACGTTTGCATGCTGAGATGTAAATCTGGTAACGCTATTTTTATAAAGATCGTGTGCGAAATTTCGGTTTCTAAATGACCCAATAGTAACAGACTTTCCCTCCAAATCCTTATAATGTGAGAAAAAATACTTTATTTTCTCTCTTGTAGCAGGATTAATATCGTATATATTTGTATATGTTGAATAGCACGGGTCGACATTTGTTGCTGGGGTCATTATCAGTTTGGGGTCTACGCCCTTGTCATCCGATGTTTCCAACACGCCAATCAACCTACATTTTATATAGCTGCCGGGCACCAATTCATCTTCCATAACAACAATCGCATCTATTGGATCGCCATCTTCACTGAGCGTGTTGGGAATGAAACCGTAATTAAAAATGTATTTGAATGGAGTATGCAAAACTCTATCGCACACCAAAGCATTTCGCACCTTGTCGTATTCATACTTTACAGAACTGTTCTTAGAGATCTCAATACAGACCTCGATATTATAATCGTCATCAGTTTTTGCGGGAGGTCTACTACAGAGTTTATAAAAGATATCCGAATCGATACCTTCCATTTGTCGTGATATTTATTCAACGGAATTTTTAAATCATTTTTGTTGAATTATATACTTAATTCGGTTTTGTGAAAAGATACAAATATTGGTTTTCATATGCGCATTTCACCAAATCAATTTTACCCTGAAGAATAAATCCGGAATCTTGGGCTGCATTCACAATAGTCGATGTATCTTCCATGTACAACATTTGCTGCTGTTTACGAACTTTACCATCCTCAAACTTAAATTTCTCGTCAAATGTCGCAATATCCTTTTCCTTGTCTAAATTGAAATTAGCGGCATATTCAAAATCATTAAATACAATCTTAGTTTTCGTAATTCTCTCTTTGGCATATTTCTGCGGGGAAACTACATATAACGGGTTTCCTGGAGGCAAAATCGGGTCGAATGATTCTCTATCTACCAGATGAACAATAAGGTAACCTCCAGGCATCAACCACTCAATACAATTATCGAAAAAGTGACGTTTATCCTTAAAAAAGTAAACCGTGAAATATAAGCACAGCACGTGCGTTAACGAGTTCATCTTAAACAGTCCGTTATCTAAAGCATTACCCACCTGAAAGTTTAGCGTAGGGTAATTTTCCTTGGCCTTTTCTATCATGGAAGGAGAGATATCAACACCAATAACCTTTAGTCCTTTGGAACTTAAATTTGCCACCTGATGACCTGTTCCACAGCCAATATCTGCTATTACGCTGGCCTCCGTAGGGTTGCTTTTATTTATAATTTGTCCAACCTCATAATCATTTCTGATTCCATTAAAAACAAGATAATCATAAATTCCGACATAAAAATCGTCATAAACATCATCCCCTTGTTTAAAGAGAAATTTATCCGATGTAACCATGCCCTCCTTAACTGGCATTATTGCCTTAAAAAATACAATTAAAATTAGTAATATAGCAATCAAAACCAATATTTTTCCCGAATTAGATAGTTTGTTATAGAAAATTGTCATTGACTTTATTGTTTTCATCTATATGTATATTGTTGTTATTTTTTTTGTATGGTTTTTAAATATATGGGTGATTCCGAAATTAATGATATTAGAAGTATGGGAGATTTTAAAGGTATATCATTTTCAAAATTTAAAAAAACAGACGTCAAAAAAGAATTGCTAAATAGTTTAATAGCTTCCAAAATAGAACCTGCGTGTTATTGGAGTGCGGAGTTGATATGCGCCGGACATTATGGAGACTTATGGGAGACGATTTTATATTTTTATACAAAACATGTTCATTTAGGCAATCCGCGAATAGCTGTTTATCTAGAATTAAGAGTGAATAACTTTAAAGAGATTATTAACAATGGTTATTCAAATAATGAATTACGTATGCGAAATAACGAGAAAATCCGGCGATTATTTTGCGAAGTAATGTGTGTATTATGTGATGCGAAAAGGAAACACAGCTTCGATAGTATCAAAATTAAAAAGGAGGATTTTGATATGACGCAAATGCGCGACAAATTTAAGGCCCCAAATAATAAATATGCACAGTTAGTATTTTTGGATGAAGACCCAAAAGAACTGTTTCCTGCTGTAAATGAACTCGCATACAATATTTCGGACGAAGGTAAAAATATTATGACTGCGTGTTATTGGCTAGAATGGTTTATGGAATTTGAAACAATATGTAAGGGTAAGAAGGAGAAAATCTTTTGCGAGCGGCGAAACTTTTCACAGGTAGACACCAAATCACAGAAGGACATTATTTGGATTATATGGGATCTATTTTTAAAGGAATCAGTGAAACGGTCGAAGTTTATAAAGAAAACGATGGATGCGCTTCTCTCCTTGTTTACATTAAGATATTCGTCGGGCTGTCAGAAAAAGAGGAGGAATATACTTTATTTCGCGATTTCTTTATTAACTGAAAATAGCATTAGCACCGAAGAAATAATCCGGCCTTCACAGCAAGAGATCGTAGGAAATATTCTTAAAAAATCGAATATAGTTTATCAACAAATTAAGAAAAATGAGGAATCGCCTGGAATGGAGTATTTATTCAAGAACGTAAAATCGTCAAATCTAGATAAGACCATTGAAAAATTAGAGACAATGAACTCGTTTGGCGAAAGTTTTATCCCCCGAGTATAAATTTTAGTAATATTTATTTATAATTTTGTTCATGTTCGGATTTTTTAAAATTCAGATTTTTATTTTATTATTCGGTACTATTATAATAAATGGCAAAGACACAAATGAAAAGAGGCGGAAAAGCTAGAGGCACGCGTAAAATGAGAATGTCGGGTAGTTCTTCGTTCGCTGCGTTTCAAAAAGAAATAACGGTTGTATTCTTGGAAATGTTATTGATGGTGAAATTGTTTCACTGGAAAACAACTAGCTATGCTACCCACAAAGCTACTGATGATTTGTACACAAAGTTAAACGCAAACATAGACGAGTTTGTTGAGGTTCTTTTGGGTAAGACTGGTGTAAGAACAGATTTAATGAGCAACAAAAACATTAGACTTGTTGATTTAAGTTCAGCCGAATCATTAAAGAGAGAAGTCGAGGCATTTAAGGGTTATCTAGTCAGTTTAAATGATAACGCGGCGATGAAAAAAATGTCCAATACTGATCTATATAATGTTCGCGACACAATTTTAGGCGACATGAATCAATTTCTATATTTATTAACATTTAAATAAGATGCGCAATTATAATTAAAATTAATATATATATTTTTATTATAATGGATAACTCGAATAATTTATCAAGTTCAATATTACAATCAAGCCCTCCCAGCAGCCCTCCTAGCCTATCGATGAGCGATTCCGGAGATACTTCTGGCTTTTTCGATAGTTTAAGTAATATAAATCTAACTACATGGCTACTTATTATTTTAATTTTAGCATTTCTTGGGTTCAACATTTTTGTTTATTTAGCCAAAGGAACGCAAGATTTTACTAGTTTTTTTGCGCCATTAATGCAAAAAATATTCGGAACAACTTTGTCTGTAACAGGGCAAACCGTAGATGTTGCTGCTGAAGGAGCCAAGGCGGTTGTAGGGGGGTCCGCAAACGTAATAAATACCGGGCTAACAGCGGTTCAAGGCATTACTCCAAATGGCGCGCCGAGTAGTTTACAAACGCAATCTGTTCAGGGAACTATACCGCAACCAGACGTAACAGCAAATAATACACTTAACCGTGCGTTAAATACATCGCAACAAACACGACAAGGTGGCGGCGCAAACGATGAATATGAAGCCCACGAGGCGTCCAGTTCTATAGGCAAAGCTGGTTGGTGCTTTGTAGGCGAAGATAGAGGATTCAGAAGCTGTGCCGAGGTAGGCGTAAATGACGACTGCATGTCCGGTGATATATTCCCAAGCCAAGAATTGTGCATTAACACGAATTTAAGGGCTTAAATAATAAAACAATTTGGTTTATTTAGGCGTTGTAATTTAGAAGATTATTTTTTTTGTAAAAATATAAATATTAAGTTATATTATAAAATGACCGTCCTACAATTCTATTGTTCCGCGTTGTACACTTTGATCACCGCTAACAAAGGCACACTCGACGCCTTTGATGCTCTACCTGGAGATGAAGATGCCCAGGCTACAATTTCACTCTCCCTAGACTCCTTAAAGGATGTTTTTCAATACAAGCCTAGTCCGACAAACAATGATAAACCCAAGTTTAGATTGGTTACAACCCCTTCAGGATTGTTGGGCATTGATTTAGATAACTGTGTTGTAGCTACGAACAAAGCCGGAGGCAATACTCTTGCCGATCAAAGAATCGGATATGATTGGACAAGATACTTAGCTACAGTGTTGTTCAATAACTTCAGAGGTGCTGAATTCTTTAGTAATGAAGGTGAGGCAACTAATCTACATGAGGCCTTCGCCGATCAATTCGAAGCCAAATTGGATACTCAAGTGGCCATATCCAATGGCACCGAAACGGTATCTAAATCTATATTTGATCAGATTGCTGCTGCGGATCCGGCTAGATTCGGTACGGCAGAAGCCCCAATAACACCAACACCAGCTACAAATGCGCCCTCCGGCGGTGATACTATTGGATGGTATCAAATTCCGCTCAAGGCGACTGACGAGATATGCTTTAAATTTGAAGTTGCTGCTGACGCTGACCAAACATCTATTATTACTGATATGGCGAAAAGACCCGCATCAATTGATAACCGTGTATACTTAATAAGAATACAGGTGGCATAAAATTTATAAAATAAAAGTTATTGTTACATAGTAAAAATATAACGCTTCTAAAAAATTAATATTAAAAATAATATTAATTTTCTTTCATATACACAATAAATATTACAACAAGTTACTTGATATTTAGGTCAGATAAAATAGCAGACATTTTTTCAGGATCATAATCCAAATTGTCAGGCATTCCATACAAATTATGATAAATTGTATATTGAGGTTTAAGTGTTGCGATACTTGCTTTAACCTCAACATTGGCAATAATCGCGCGGTTTTGAATTTCAGTGATATATTCTTTAAGCAATGTCATATCACGCAATATTATTGAATCTTGTCTCCACTGTTCAGAAGTCACCTTAAGTGAATTCAGGTTGTTTTTTGTATTATATGAAAAATAAATCGTCTTCCATATATTCATATAAAGGTCAATCATGTTATAAAAATAACAACTAGGATCTATTAAGGTCTTTACATTGTTTAATTGCATATTTACGCGGTTAAAACTCTCTAAATTAATTTGATAGTCTGATGATTGATCCCTGGTATTAATCAGGTTGTTCATTTGTTCATTCACATAGGTAAATTCGTCACTAGCTACTAACTTATTAAAAGTTGTATAGTCACACGTTAAATTATTGTTTCCTCCACCATTACCCCCACCATTATTACCACCACCATTGCCTCCACCACCATTATTACCAGTGTCGACATAGTAATTCACATGGTCAAATGGTATAACATTTTGGTTTATTTGGTCTGATTCGTGAATAGTAGTACGCGTTTTAATCACAGAAGTAGCGTGTATTTTGAATTTAGTGTTACTTACAGTGTATTTACTATAAGCCCCTACGTAAGACTTCATTGTAGAATCTACGGTTTGCAAACCCTTTGTTCGAGATAGTTCTGTATTTAAATTATTAATATACCGCGCGATTACAGGAATCGCATCTAATTCATCTTGAGTGTTATTTTCGCCTGATAAATTGGTTTCCAAAATTGATCGCATTGATGACATAAGTTGGTTTGTTTCATATAATTTTGGCAATAATATATTATTTACTGTGGTATCTTGTGCGACTGAATAACCCTTAGGTAGATTCGTTCCCTGGTTAGTATTTAACGTATTAACATTGTATAAAATAGTGTATAAGAACCCTGTTTTCGATATATTTTGTATATTATCAAATGGTATTCCATCAATGTATATATTAAAACTAGAAATAGGATAACAATCGTTTCTATTTGGTATTATTAATAACTGAAGTAACCCGGGGCTAAACGCATTTACGGATATCGTAGGCGGAGACGGTGTAACCGCACTAACAAACCCCTTGTAACCCTGGGGCCATTTATTGCCGCTATTCGTCATAACATAACGTTGTCTAGGAAACCAGGTTTGAACTTGTGTATCCCAACATAAAATCGCAGAACCAGGCACATCTGAAGCCGAAGCAGGATTACAAATTACCGAAGATGTGGCGCCGGTTTGAAGTATTTCGCCAGTGCAAGGATTCACATATGTTCCACATACTAGATTACCGCCATCCTGTACAGAAAAACCAGTGCAACCATTCGGGTTTGGAACAGCATACTGGAAAGGACCGGAAATATTATTTGGCTTCCCAACAAGGTTATTTGGAAATGGGAGTGTTGTGGAATTCACTCGCAGCAAGCCGGTTGTATTTGGATTCGTATACGTTTCACTCTGCGTAGCAAACACTTTGGTTCTATTCGGTCCAAATCCTTTTGCTAATTGCGAATATTTCTGTTTTTTTGTTAATTGTGAGCTGTTTCCTTTATACTGCAGAATGTTGCCTTTTTGTAACAACTTGTCCTCATAATTTGCTTGTGCTAAAGTAACTGTTTGATTTGTAAGTGGAATATAAACAGACTGATAAACATTATTTGAAGCATCAGTAAAAGTACACGGGTTTTGAACTCTAGACCACGCTCTCGGCGGACGAGGGTTGTACTTATATGAATTTGACATCTATATATAGATTATTTATTTATTTACAGTAAATAATCTATATTCCTTCGACTAAAATCTACGGAATAAAATCGGCTAACACCTTCTAATTACTCTTTACTTACATATTTTCACCTGCGCTATAAAAGAACCATCTTAACGATAAATAGTCAAATAATTTATCATTCATTCCATTCGAACCAATCATCTTGGTATTTGGACCCGCGTTCGTTAGTTGCTGAATAGCCGCAGTTCCTAAAGCATAATTGTAATACCACAAATTAGAAATATATCCATCAAACCCACCGTTCATTGCCACGTAAACATTACCGTAGTTTTGTTTCGGGACGCCTACCAAGTTAACACTTCGCGCGATTGTTCCATTCACATATACATCAAGCGTCGTATTTTGGCACCTTATGATAACATTAACCCATTTATTGAGAGGAATATCCGGTATCAATAATTCTTCATTTATAACGTGGAAAGTATTCATCATAACGACAAGTGTATTCGTGTTCGGCGCAATATACAATCCAGGGGCGTTGTTTGGCTGTATTAGCCCATTCTCTGCTAAATTACTATTTCCCTTACTAAAAATGTGTTTATATGTTGCGGCATTTCCTGATTTATTTAGACTGTCAATAAATAACCACACAGACCACGTGAATTCGATGCCATTGGTCGCATCAACAGATCGATAAATAGTAACCGCGCCATTACTGCTTGGATCTTGCTCAAACACGATCATTTGAGACGCATCAACCATACCATCTATAAGATGCGGTGACTCGCTCGGCTTCAAAAAATAAGACATGACTGAAATACCGACTCTTAATAAGATAATAAAAGCAAAAATGATCAATAACAAGAACGCGAATTTGGCTATCAAACTATTAGACTCCAAAAATTCACTGGTCCCAAAAGTTCCACTATTTGTCGAAAATGAATTAAAAGTACTATTACTGCTCATTATATATATTAAATAAATAAGAAAATTAAATAGTTGCGAACAATTAAATTGTTATACTACTTTGCGTATTTCCATTTTCTACTAAAGATACTTGAACTTGATAAGCACCAAACATATTTGTCCATGAAGAATATCCGCGAGAGTATATATTCCAAGCCTCCTGAGGATTTACAGAGTTGGGGATGTATTGTAATTTAGATGTCCATCCATCAAACCCGCCAGTAGGGGTCACGAAAATATTAGAATTATTATTAATATTTGCGACACCAGGTAACAAGCAAGTTCTTACAAGTTTTCCGTCAATATAAACATCTAGTGTTCTGCCATACACACTCATGGTCAAATTCACCCACTTCTGAATGGGAACATTTGACACGGAACACGTATGAACAACAGTGGTTCCTCCGGGTGTAGTTGGTTGTTGGTCAATTCCCGGGAAACATCCTAAAGAAATGGAAATGTTATTCTCAACAGCGCCCAAAACAACCGCCGGACACGGGTCTAATCCGCTTACACCGTCGACAGATCCGCTTCCTTGTCCACTCGCCGCCCCCATTCTGCCAAATATCACCTTAGGCTCACCATAACGATAATTCCAATTATTCACATAAAACCACACCGAATACGCAAAATTGCTGGCCGGGACATTACTTCCGTTTGTTGCTAAAGATGAAGCCGAAATTGTAGAAGAGGTTTTGCCATCCTGTATGCCTTGAAGTAGATACGGATCTGTTAAACTATATCTTAATAACATCAAAACAAGAACAATAACGACAATTGTAATCACGATAGTTAGGGGACTCATTGTATAATATAGACGTAGAAATTTTCTAATTAAATTAGTGAATTAATTAGAAAATAAATTTTGGCTTGATGAGCGAAATACTTAAACAACCGCCTTTATTGATGAGTTCACCTGATTTATATTTTGGGCTAAGATTGTTTTGTTTGAATCGTTAAGAACCGGTGGAGTCTTGTTTTTAACAAGGTTGTATAAATAATAGATGTTTGACGCATTTAAAGCGCGTTTAAAATAAACAACATTACATATTCCCCCGTTAATACCATTCTCCTCTCCAATTGTTAGATTATCAATTGTGTAATATGGCACAACTCCTACACTTGATTTGACGAGGTCTCCGTTTAAAAATATATCCAAAACGCCGCCACTATAATTAATGATTATATTATTCCATTTCTGTAGTAACATCTTGTCATTAGTATAAATAACTCTGTTACCATCTTCATCAAAATCCGTCAATTTATTATTGGTTATTTTAGAGAGATCCTTCTGATTCATAACTATTTTTAGCGTATTCGTTTCGCCATTATAAAGGACATTTGGTTTGTTTCCGAAATTCAATAAGGAGGTATATTTACTATAAGATGGGTTTGTATTCGGAGGAGACGCATCTAAAAAGACCCAAAAGGAAATAGCATACTGGTATTCAAAGTTATCGGTTCCATTTAGATCTTGATAGGTTCCTAATGAATACACCGAATTTGTATAAACAGGCTTATTTACAAGCTGCGTGCCGCCTTGCGTATTTATTATATTGAATACAGATGGCGTATAATAATAAGCAACTAATAATACAGACGCAGCTATTACCATTAATAACGACCCAGTTGTATTTGCGTCCGCTTTACTTGATACGATATTGCCAATACTATCAAATATGCCGCTAAAAAAACACGGAATATAAAAGATACTATTCATTATCATTGAAAAAAACGCGTTTTTATTTGCGTTGCCGGCCGGTAAACGAACAACGACCGTTTTATATATTAACCCAAGCACTAATATAACGACAAGTAAATTTAATATCAGGCTAACAGTGCCGGATTTTCCTGCGGAATTTTGGACATTATAAACCACCCAAGCAATTATCAGCCCTGATATAACAATTCCGAATAAAACCAACAGCGACCGTTTGAATATGTTCAATTTATTATTTGTTGCCGAATTGTCGCCAACGTCTGAAAATACGCTGCCGCCCACTAAAATTGACCATAAAATACAAATTAGTAGCAATATAATCATCGAGCCCCCCGCCATCTCTTTATCGTTGAAAAACCCCCCAGGGTACTTTGCGATTATAATGGCAATAGCTATAATAAATATAAGAAACCCTATGCTGATAAACGATGAAAACTTGGTAAAGTTGTCCAGGAAATTGCTGGATTTTGATCCAGACGGTGTAGAAACAACTTTGTCTGGCAGTGTTAATAAAACGATTAGGTATAAAAAGGCAAAAACCGTGATTAAAATGGTTAGTAGTAGTGAATACCCAAAATATTTTTGAATATACCCACCTGGGTCCGCATTGTAATAAATAATAAAAGTAGTGATCAGACAGAACATCAATATCATCATTTTAATCCTTTCGTAATTTACGTTAAACGCTTCAACATAGTTGCCTGAGGCCCCTTTATAAAACATGAACGCAGACCCAATGAGAGTAATCGGAGCTATAATGTGGGCATATTTGTTAATGGTTTCGCCGGGCGTTATCATGAAAAATAATATTAACCCGATTGTATAAATAACGACGTAGGTAACATTGCTAATTTGTTCAAATAAGCTCTTAATCTCTTTAAAGTTCGGCAATAGTGCTATGCATATTCCTACTACTAGTAGAATAAAGAATAAAACCGCAAATATATCAGCCGCCGCTTCTTCCGCTGATTTACTTGGTTTGCCTTTAAATGGATTTGGGACCTTGTTCACAAAACAAAATAAAAAAATAACCAACACAATTATAAATGCCAGAAGAGCATATAATATTGATGGGGTTTTTAATTCTGGTAAAACATTTGTATTTGATGATGTGGCAGGTTCCATAATATATTATATTATTATAATACAATAATATAAAAATAATAATCTAAACTGACTGGTCCCTGTTCCAGCGTTTATTTGCGGTAACTTTGTGATTTACATATTTTCATCTGCGGTTTTTCTGCCATGACAGTTACGGCATAATGCGATTAAGTTTTGAACATCATTTCCACCGCCATATTCTAAGCGGACTTTATGATCAATTTCGAAAGTATGATCTAGTTGTGATTTACAGTTGCCGCATTTCCAGTTTTGATTCGAAGCAACGTATTTCTTTTTTGTCTCGCTGACAGAGCGTTTGGTGCCATTTTTACCCGAGCTGGTTATTCTTCTCTCCCCACAAAAACCCGGGGAACTAATTCCATTAAACGATTCCATAAAACCTTCTTCATCTGTCTCGTTTTTAGACGTAAAATCTATTATAGGGCTCAACATGTCCAATGAAGACTTGTCGATAGGCATAAGTTTAACCACATTATTCGCATATAATAACATATTTCTTCCTTGAGACGGGTTGCGTTTAAGCATTAAATAGATCCCTACACCAAGTAGAACATAAAAAATCATTCGGTAGTATTTTTTGAACGACAGTAGCATTTTTGTATATTTTCCATCCGCATATGCGTTGTATACAAAAAATGCTGTCAAACCTAATACAAATATTTCTAATCTCATTATATATAATAAAATAATAATAAAATAATAATCGTAATATTATAAATAAATAATAAATAATAAATAAAATCTATACAAATACTATATACGATGAATCTATTGTTTTTTGTAGGAATGTTGACATTTTTGTCATCTGTTTCATCGTTTAAAGGTTTGCGTGGCACCGATTATACAAGCGATGCGCTAAATGATCAGATAACCAGCTTACCTGGGCTTACTACTAAATTGGAATTCAATCAATTCAGCGGCTATTTGAACTTGCCTAGCACTGAAAAACAAATACACTATTGGTTTGTGGAATCAGAGACGGCACCTGCCGAGGACCCACTTGTTTTTTGGACCAATGGTGGGCCTGGCTGCAGTGGGCTAATCGGTTTTATGACCGAACAAGGACCGTTCCGCCCAGACAAGAATGGAAACGTGCAATTAAACCCTTGGAGATGGAACACAATCGCAAATATGGTATTCTTGGAGCAACCCGTAGGCGTTGGATTTTCATACTCTGACAACAGTGCTGACTATAAAATCGGCGACTCACAGGCAGCAGAAGACAACTTACAGACAATTTTAATGTTTTTAAAGCGATTTCCGCAGTTAGCCAAGTCCCCGCTGTTTATCACGAGTGAATCGTACGGAGGACATTACATGCCCACACTGGCTTCCCAAATTGTCGACTATAACAAGAAAAATGGTGGCGTTTTGAACTTTAAGGGATTTGCTGTCGGGAACCCATATACTGATTATTATTCGGGTGTTGGCGCTGAAATGGAAACGTATTGGGGTAAACAACTACTTCCCAAACCATCGTGGGATAAATATGTAGCGAGTGGTTGTCTCGAAGTCGAAACTCAATTTAATAATACGGCATGTAGTAGTTATATTATAGAGTTTATGAATAAAGTAGGTAACTTAAACCCTTATGCGCTCGATTACCCCGTTTGTATTACTTCACAACAAGCACAGACTACGGAGATGATTCGCAAATCAATCGCAAGGAATACAAACGATCTTAGTGCCTTTTTCTCCGTATTTAAGGCAGCAGCAGAAGAATATGTGCCTTGTGAAGATAACTATGCGGCGGATTATTTAAATAATAATGCCGTTAAGACTGCTATTCACGTAAGGACTGATATTGTGTGGGCGGAATGTTCGAGAACAGTTAAATATGAATACGTAGATAAAATGTTACCAATGGAACATTATTACAAGGATCTCTTGAATTCTAGTAGTGATAAAAATCTACGAATTCTTGTTTACTCTGGTGACGATGATAGCGTTTGCGGAACCGTTGGAACCCAGAAGTGGATTTGGGATTTGGGATTCAAAGTAAAAACAAACAAGTACTGGAATGTTTGGGAGATTGATGGTCAAACCGCAGGATATATTACACAATTTAATACGCCATTTTCGGATGCGGCTCGTCTAACATTTATGACCGTTCATTTTGCGGGACATGAGGTGCCAACATACAAGCCCAAAGAGGCGTTTTATCTCTTTAAAGCATTTTTGTCAAATGACTATTCCTTTCGCTAAGCTGTTGTTTTAAAATAATTTATACATTTACTAAATTATTTTATCTTGTTTACCTTATATTTATTTTATATTTCTCCTCTTACATCTTGTATGACATCGCCTCCTGTCCATAAGCGCCCTGCATTTTAACACTACGCATAAGCTGACGTTGGTCGCGGGTCATGCGGTAAATACCAAACATTGCCAAAGCAATAAATATATACGGCAATAACACTAAAAACCACGAAAGGGTCTTAAATCCCTGGTCGCATAGCCATCCTAAGACAAATGTCCAAATAAAGGCGAAAATTAATTTCATGGCGACCATCATAACTCCGGCACCACTAAATAACGCAATAACTGAAGCAATCACGGCAATAGCAAAATAAAGTTTTGCTGGTGTGCAAATTTTACTAAAATCCCTGTTCATTATATACTATTGTTATATTTTATTTTAAGGATAAAAAAAGAGGGTTTTTAAATCTCCTTGGGCGGCGATCCCTACTGACAACTGTAAGAGTTTTACCGTTAGATTTTTGTTTACTACTACGACGGTTTTTACGCGTCTTGACTCCGGAACCAAGATCGACTTCCTTTAACGTACTTTTAGAAGCTGATGAGGTTGTTCGTTTTTTGCCAGTAAATGTAATATTCAACGCATCACCTAAATCCTTTAAATCTGAATAAAGCATTGTCATATCTATCGGTTCGTGTCGTGGTTCATATACGTATTCGTTAAAAATAAATTGAAGGTATTGGAAAACCTGCATTTCATTTTTTGTTAATCTAGAGTAATTGTTGCTTAAGAGCTCAACTAGTGGGATATATATGCTAATAAATCCCCATATATCGACAATTTTAATAAAAACTGTATTAAGATACTCTCTAAGATCAAGTTTACCGTCTTCTTTAAAACGCGTAAAATGGACCAACACGTCAACAATGTAATCAACAATGCACGGCATAGTAAATTGGGATTCGACTACTTTCGGAAGATCATTTTGGGATACAGATTCGATAGTATGACTATGTAAAGAAAACATAATTTCGTTTATAAATTTATAATGACCCGCACCTCGTTCTTTCATCCATGAAATTACATAATCTACAACAAACGGTTTTAATTGAGCTTCTTCTGTAGCACCTCCATCGGCAATATATTTGGTATACCTTTCAACAAAAGAATCAGAAAAAATAATTACAGAGAATGGTACGTTAAATTGTAGCGGTCTATTTCTCCATGTTTTTGGGAATGCCTCCCTTCCAGCAGGGTTATATTCAGTGGATAATCCCCAGTCGATCAATCTAGTTTTCAATGATGTCAGTTCGCCTTTTACAAGAACATTCGAATCTTTAATATCGCAGTGATATACGTGTTTTTCATTCATCGGAACAATTCCCTTTTTTAGTAATTTAACAAGATGTGTGTGTAATGCCATGAAACGTCGGAAATCGGGCGCTTCATTTATGTAATCGTCGACTGGAATGCCACCATCTGGCATATTTAATGTCATTAATTTCTGTATGTTATCGTTAATGTTTTTCTTGGTTATATTTGTTTTTTTTAATGCGCTACATTTTGCGTCAAATGCGGTTAAATCTGTCTGTGTGAGTTTCGCCGGACTGCATAAAGTGATATCCTTCAGTAGAAAATAATCCTCGTAATTTTTAATCGAATCTAATTTTGTTTTGATTGACGTTATTTCTTCATATTCTTCTACGGCGTGCTCGGTAGTCATTAACTTGGATACGCCATCTTTTTCGCGCGTCTTTGTATCCTCGCATTTTAACGCAGGACTAAATACACATCCAAACCCTCCCGATGCCAATACTTTTCCTCCTTTGTTTATTCTCATTATATAAAGTTGATATAATAATTGTATTATTTGTCATATAAATAATAAATTGCGCCCGAAAGTCCGGCAATTATACCAAAAAATATAATCTTCTCTCTAACCTTGTAATAGCTTTCTAGTTTATCGTTGGTTGATTTGTATTCGTCGTAATAATCTACAAAGAAATCGTTTAGAGAAATTTGCGGTTTTTCCAGTTTCTCATTAATCTTATTGTGAATAAAATGCATCCAACGAACAAAGGAGTCTCTGTTGTCTAAATAGGGTGCCACAGGGTATTTGTCAATTAGTTTGCTAACTTCGCCTGAAATCTCTTCCACAGGAATAAATAGCGGCAAGTTCTGAATAAATTCATAATACTTCTTTTTAGTCACGGTATTTGGGTGATGCGGATACGTCATTGCTAATGTATGTAAAAAAAACCAATAATGAGGCCCCCAAACCTTCGGGTCTAGATATACTGTCGGCATTAATATTTTCTACGATTAAAATATTAATTATTAAACTATCTTTTTTGTTGTAAAATTATTGATACATACCGAAGGGTTGGATTTTTTTGTGCACCAATTAAACATACGAGTAGATGAACCTCTTCCCTTAGTGCTACCTAAATTAATTGTTCCCGCTACTATAGGCTGAGTCGCGCCTATATGTGAATAAAAACCTTTTTTAAACAGTTGTAATCCTGGCATTTATATATATTATCATAATAAAAATAGGCATTTGAAATGTTAAAGGGTTTAAATATATCATTTGTATTATATTTAAGTATAAATGAATACAAATCCAAATATGAATACATGTAATAATTGCGGGAAACAGGGGCACTCATTTCACCAGTGCAAACTACCCATAACCAGCTATGGTATGGTTGTATTTAGATCGTCGTTAGACGGGACACAATTTCTCATGCTACGGCGTAAGGACAGTTTCGGTTATATTGACTTTATTCGCGGGAAATATTCACCATATAATATTTTTCAATTGCAGAGCATCGTTGATGAAATGTCGTTGTTTGAAAAGGAAAGCATTTTAACAAAATCGTTTGACGAATTATGGACTACTATGTGGGGAGAATCAAACAGCGGTCAATATAAAAGCGAAGAACACGCTTCGATGAAAAAGTTGGATACAATCAGAGAGGGTGTAAATGTACATAACGAAATAATCACTTTAAAGGATATTGTCGAGCGGAGCCACACTAAATGGTCTGAAACCGAGTGGGAATTCCCCAAGGGACGTCGAAATTATAAGGAACGAGATCTTGATTGTTCGTTGAGGGAATTTGAGGAGGAAACAGGAATATCCGCTTCAAAACTTACCATTATAGAGAATATATTACCTTTTGAGGAGATATATATAGGAACAAACCATAAGTCATATAAACACAAATATTTTTTGGCACATACGACTACGGGAGAAGATTACCTTGATGATTTTCAGAGGACAGAGGTAAGTAAGTTAGAATGGAAAACAATTGATGAGTGTTTAGAAGCAATAAGACCATATAATTTAGAGAAGAAACAATTAATCACAAATATTAATAAAGTGTTACAAGAATATAGATTATATTCATAATATATAGTAATATGACAGAAAATTCACAAAAAAAGAAGCCACTTGTAATAGATTCAACAGAAAGTTCAGCTTCCTTAGAAGTTGCGAGTCCAAGCGCAACAGCAGATTCGCTGTCTAGTCCAATTATATCATCAGACACGTCTATTAGTAAATCAGATGAGATTGGTCACGACGACGACGAATTACTTGAGACCGAATATAAAGACATGAATTGTGACGATGAACAATTTTACTCGAACAAATGCAACAAGTTTTTATTAAAGAAGGAACTCCTGGAGAGAAATTATCTTTCTGATCACGACGACGAGTATCCCGCATTATATCCAAATCTAAATGATACGAATTTCAATGTTAAAATAGCCGAAAAAAAGGAATTTAACGATACAGCATATGAAGGACCGGACCTTAGCAAATCCATTAAGGAACAGGCGGATCTTTTAGCAAACGCAGATTTTGAATTACAACCACATCAGGCATTCGTAAAAAATTTCATGTCCTTTCAGACGCCGTATAACAGCTTATTACTTTATCACGGATTAGGGTCAGGAAAAACGTGTAGCGCTATTGGTGTGTGTGAGGAGATGCGCGATTATATGAGACAAATGGGAATCAACAAGAGGATCATTATCGTAGCCTCTGAAAATGTTCAAGATAACTTTAAATTACAGTTATTCGACGAAAGGAAGTTAAAACTTGTTGATGGGCTCTGGAATATTCGAGCGTGTACAGGAAATAAATTGCTGAAGGAGATAAATCCGATGAACATGAAGGGAATGCCAAAGGAAAAGGTAGTCAGTCAAATAAAAAATCTAATTAATGCCTATTATATTTTCCTCGGGTATGTTCAATTTGCGAACTATATTATAAAAACAATGAGTTATGATAAGGAAGAGCCTAGACCTACAAAAGAAAAAACAAATGCTGCTGATATGAAAAAGAGACCTCAAATACTTAAGGTAGGTAAAACCGAGTTAAACAGTAGGGTTATGAAACGACTTCAGCAGGAATTCGATAACAGATTGGTTGTTATTGATGAGGTGCATAATATTCGCAAAACAGACGACAATGAAAATAAAAAGGTTGCCGTCAATCTTGAATTACTTGTAAAATCAGCGAAAAATATGAGATTCTTGCTTCTATCTGCAACTCCCATGTATAATAGCTACAAGGAAATCATATGGCTTCTTAATCTAATGAACACAAATGACAGACGAGGCAGGGTTGAAGTGAAGGATATTTTTGATAAAAATGGCGATTTCAAGAAAAACGGCGAGGAAATGCTCATACGAAAAGCAACAGGATATGTTTCATTTGTTCGAGGTGAAAATCCATACACATTTCCGTATAGAGTGTATCCAAACGAGTTCGCAAAGGAACATACATTCCCCGCCATTGGTTATCCATCTTATCAACTGAACCTTAAAAAAATAAAGCACGAGGATAAGAAGCGTATTTTGAGTTTATATCTTGTAAAACTGAATGATTGTAAAAATTGCGGAGAGTGTCAGTATTGCTCTTACAAATACATCATCTACAATTTAAGACACAAAAAGATTTCCATAACCACCAAGACCGGGATTGTAAAAGAGATGCCTAGTTTTGAAAACATGGAGTCGTTTGGTTATACATTACTTCAAATACCGCTAGAATCGTTGATTATTTCCTATCCTATTCGCGGATTGAAGGCTATATTGGATGAAATCCCTGTCGAAAAGGTATCCGAAGAGTTATCGCCTAGTTTTTCTGAGTCAACTGTAATGGATAGCGAAGAAGAACAAGATGACGCAGCACCTAAAACACAATTCAAACCACCGTTAATTCTTGAATATACGGATGACGAAGAGACTGACAATGAAGATGTTAAAAGTGATAAGACACTAGTTAATAGTGAGAAAACACTTGTTGATAGTGATTTGGAAGCCGACAAAATTGGCGGTAACAAGGGTATTGAGTCAAATCAACTTACAGGACGGTTGGGCTTGGAGAGAATGATGAATTTCACCGACAACAAATCACCCAATGTGAAAGGAGAGTTTGAATACAAAAAGTCAACCCTTGATAATTACGGCAAAATCTTCTCTCGTGACGTAATTGGAAAGTATAGCGCTAAAATCAAATGTATTTTGGACAATATTTACAACGCAGAGACGGACAAGGTATCAGAGGGAATCATATTAATTTATTCTCAATATATCGATAGTGGGCTAATTCCTATGGCGCTTGCTTTGGAAGAAATCGGCTTTACAAGATACGGCCAACAAGGAACCAAGCCATTATTCAAGAATAAACCGACAGAAGTTGTGGATGTTAGAACTATGAAAGAACCCGAAAATAAAAAACAATTCATGCCTGCTCGATATGCCATGATCACCGGCGACCCAAGACTATCGCCAAATAATGTCTTTGAAGTGAACGGATTAACCAGCGAAGACAATAAAGATGGTCATAAAGTGAAGGTTGTTTTAGTATCCAAAGCGGGATCAGAGGGTATCGATTTGAAATTTATTCGTCAGGTGCATATTTTAGAACCATGGTACAACACAAACCGACCCGAACAAGTTATAGGGCGCGCCGTGCGTAATTTCTCTCATAAGGATTTACCGTTTGAAAAAAGAAACGTGGAAATTTTCATGTATGGCACGATTATTGGGGAAAACCGAGAGGAAACCGCAGACTTGTATGTATATCGAGTTGCCGAATATAAGGCGGTTCAAATTGGAAAGGTTGCGCGTGTTTTAAAGGAGTCCGCTGTCGATTGTATTATTAATCACGACCAAACGAACTTCACGCAAGAATCAATGAGTAAATATCTTAAGGAGCCCATAACACAAGAATTGTCAACCGGAACCATTTTAAAGGAGTTTAAGATTGGAGACGCGCCTTTTTCGCCCGCCTGCGATTACATGGCAGAATGTAATTATGATTGTCGGCCAAATAAAGACATAAAAGAGGATGAATTAAACCAAGACACATATACTGAACCGTTTATTGTTATGAACTCGGAGAAGATTCTACAACGTATACGAATGCTTATGAAGGAAAGCTTTTTTTACAAAAAGGAGGTGCTACTCAGAGAAATTAGAATTCAAAAAGAGTATCCGTATATTCAGATTTATTCCGCGTTATCACAATTGATCGACGATGAGAATGAATTTATTACAGACAAATACGGCAGAAACGGACATTTAGTAAATATAGGTGAGTATTATTTGTTTCAACCAATCGAGTTGAGGGATAAAAACGCATCTATATTCGACAGATCAGTCCCAATTGATTATAAACACGATATGATTAAGTTTGAGGTCAATAAAAACATCGCAAAACCCGTCGCAGAGAAAAATATAACTAAGATGTCTGAAGCTGGTCCACGCGTGAATCATTCTGAAGGTAAAAAGGTCATAGACGATATGACTTCAAATTATAACACCGCAATCGAGTTTTCGAAAAAAGGCAAGAAGGTTCCGCGTGGTGATGACAATTGGTATAAGCACAGCGGGATTGTAATGAGAAAAATGGCCGCTGAATATCCTGATACGAAAAAGGATGACCTATTGAGAGCCTTTTTGGTGGCACATATGATAGAGAGTCTATTATTTGAAGACAAACTGGCACTGATGAATTACTTGTACTCATTAGATAACATACAGAAGGAGTCGGTCGAATGGTATGCGAAGGAATTTTTTGAGACAAATAGTATCGAGGCTGATAATTTTCGAGTGTTTATCATGTATAAATTACAAAAACGAATGATAATGATCTTGAATGAAGCGAATATTTGGGTAGAAGCTGAACCGGAAGATCAGAGAGAAGTTGCCGCATCTAAAACCACAAAGGAATTTTTAGCCTTTAAACCCGATGAATACAATAAAATTGTAGGGTTTATTGGCTACGGAAAGAACAATAGCTATTTAGCGTTTAAAACAAAGAATATGGATTCTAAGAGAGACACCGGCGCAAGATGCGACGAAGCCGGCAAGGTAAAAACACTTCAAAAGTTGAATGAAATCGTGGGAAAACCACTATACACGAATGAGAATACCAAGGCACAAAAAGACGAAGACGGTAACGTGATAAGTGAAGCAATCGGGCACGTCGAATTATGCGTTCTACAAGAGTTTATTTTGCGATACTTCAATACTATTAGGAAGGATGATAAGAAATGGATGCTAACTCCAGAAATGGCAATCTGGCACAAATTGTATTTGATTCACGCGTAAAATTATATTTCTAATTATTAATAAAATTGAAAGAAATATAATTAAAAGAAATTATGTATATAGTATATAATGGAGGCAGCAATTAAACCAACGCAACAAAAGAAAAAAAGGGATAACCGGATACAAACAGTTTATTCTAGATGTTTACTCACTAGAAAAGTTGTATTGCCAATTACCACAATTGGTAAAAATTTGAAGGAAAATATTGAAGAAAATATAAAATTTACACTTGAAGGTAAGTGTGGCGTGGAGGGATTTATTAAACCAAACTCGTCACAAATTATTACGTATTCTAGCGGGCTTATTGAACGAGGAAATACCGTCATGTTCGAAGTAGTATTTGAGTGCGACGTTTGCTTCCCTGTCGAAGGTATGATTATACCGTGTTTAGCTAAGAATATCACAAAGGCTGGTATTCGATGTGAAAGCGCAAATGATATGCCTTCACCAGTTGTCGTATTTATTGCTAAAGACCACCATTATAATTCTGCGATGTTTAATGAGGTGAAGGACGGCGACAAGATTAATGTAAAGGTTATCGGGCAGCGATTCGAATTAAATGATAAATATATTTCCATCATCGGAGAACTTGTGAAGGAAAAGGAACCCGCATACCAAAAACAAGCCGCAAAACCAAGAATCGTCATAGAAGACTAATAATTATTCGTTACCTATATTCGTTACCTTTACGCCGGTTGATTCATAATATCCGTGCGCGCCATTTATTTTACAAATTTCAATATCACAATTTAGATTCTTAGAAAACTCGTGAACTTTTTCTACGTTATCTATGATTACATATTTTTTTATCCCACCTTCATCCTTTATTATACAGAGATATACTACTTTTCCGGAGTTATCTTCACGTTGCATTTGCTGATCTACATTATAATTGCCCATATTTTGTTCAAGTCCGTCTTCCATAATATTTATTATTATTAATATTATTTATAACAACCGAATTATTGTAATCAATATATATTGATAATAAAATATAAAAGCAACGCTCCATGTTTAATAAAATGGAAGCGACTCTTTCAACAACCACTGGTAATAATTTTTCTGTCAGCGAACTCAACTTTATACGCGAAACTATTGAAAATATGAACAAGTTTAATCAAATTGAGGTGCTCAGGATACTCAACAGACACAACGACGTTACCTTAAATGAGAATAAATATGGTGTTCATATTAATCTTACCGACCTGGACAAGAATATTATTAACGAATTGGCATTGTATATCAAGTATGTAAACGCACAGGAAATCGCTCTTAACTCCATCGAGCAGCAAAAGGAGGACTATAGAAATACATACTTTTCGAAAGATATTAAAGATAACATCAAAATAACTAGTAAGTAAGTAGACAATGGGATCATATAATGATGTATTTAACGAATTACAAGATTATATTTTAGACGAAGAAAGAATAAATAAATCAATCAAATTGAAGCTTCTACCAGTCAAACAAGAACCCGTGAAAATAGCGCCGCGCCCCGCACAAAAACCCGCGTTGTTTATTCCTTCACAGCAAGATAGTCTTTTTTGGTGCTTCTATATTATGAAAAACGGTGATGCCGATTATGAAATGTTTAACAATAAAAACGCATTGGTAGCGAAGCAACAAAAAATCGAATTGGTTTCAACCATTCGCAATAACAAGGACATTGTTAAAACATATAAATTTGATACTATCACAAATATTGAAAATAACTTGGCAAATGACCAAACCTTAAATGTAAAGGCGTTTTTAACTTTGTGCGCGATTGAAAATATAAATGTCGTTTACGTCAATAATAAAACATATTACGAGTCGCTGATGAATGATACCGATTTAATTTACATTGTCCACGAATTATCAGCGCAGTCAAAGTATCATAAAAAATACGGTTATGAATTAGCCAAAGAAGGAGCCCTTAACAGCATTAGAAGTTCGCTGTATAAGTTGAATGTCATTGATAAGCCTATAAAGGGATTGTCCTCATATAAGGTCGGCGATCTAGTTGATATCTGCGGCAAATTAGAAATTGACATTGTTAACAAAGAAACCGGTAAGAACAAAACCAAAAACGACTTGTACGAGTCGATTATCCAATATTTTTAGATTTTAAAAAAAATGAATAACAATTTAAAAATATGTCTTAATATAATATAACAATGAGTTCTATAGGTAAACTATCCATTTCGAATTTAGAAGGGGGGCCGGCGGCGGTTGATTTGAAAGAAATGGCTCCATCGCTACCACGATCTCCAAGTGACCCCCCCGCCAGGTGTTGCTCAAAAGCCTAAATCATCTTCTCGATCTCCAAGCAATATGGCACCGGATGATTTACCGCCGAAAGACGCTCCACGCGAAATATTCGAAGAAGAGTTAGAGGAAATTAAGGAGCCGGCTAAAACCGCGGCTACTCCTCAGGATAGACTTGATAAATTAATTAGACAATATTATAGTTTGAACCCTTATAGCTATAGTTCAACAATGAATCACGAATTAGAGGTTAAATTTGGAACCAAAGGTATAAAATCTTTATTACGTAATGACTACGACAATGTTATCAAGAAATTAAAGTCTTCCGGGTTTGAGGTTGTAAACGGCAATAGCAACGGTGATTATTATTTGCGAGTAAACTGCGAGTTTCTTGACAGCACAACGGGTAGGTTTAAATTATCAGATATTAGAACTGAAATCAAGGGCCTACATGCCATCCAAGAATATTGTAAATCAAATGATATAAAAAGCTTATATGCGTCAAACCCTGTAGCCGTGAGTTTTATTCATAAAAAAATGGGCGTTATTAATAAAGAAAGAGTATACCCTGTAGACTTTGACGATTTTAACTTTCGCGTTGCTTATCAAACAGAGGAGAAAATTAAACAAGGGTTAAAAACATTTATGATGGAAAATTGGCGAAAATCGAAGAAGGAATTTCGTATGCTTAATCGCGTTTCATTTGAACATCCCGACTATCCCTTCATCGTCGACGTTAGTATAGCAAAATTCGGTAATCGTGGACCCGACAAATACGGTCGTGAAAATCGCGGACAAATGCTCCGTGTATATACACTAGAAGAGTCAAATATCTTCAATAATCAAGAGGTATATGAGATTGAAATAGAAATTGATAATAATAAAATTGGGCCATCCACCGCATTCAATACCCCCAAGCTTATTGTCGACGCCTTGAGAAAGGTCGTTAAGTATGTGTTGAGCGGCCTTCAGGGAACAAATTATCCGGTTTCATATCCCGAACAAAAACACATTAGCGCATCGTATATGAGAATGATATGGAAGGACGAATATGACGCAACCAAATTCGTTTCCAGTAAAAACTTTATTGGGCCAAACTCAATCACACTACAGCTTAAAAATATCGCGCCACTCGACGATAATTCGACGGAACCCAATATTCGCAAGAGCTTTGTTGTTACGGAAAAGGCGGATGGTGAACGACATTTGATGTTTATTTCAAACGACGGTAAGGTATATCTAATTAATACCAACATGGATGTTATCTTTACCGGCGCAAAAACGCAAAACAAGGAATGTTTCAACGCAATATTAGATGGCGAATTAATTGCTCACGATAAAAACGGTAAATTTATAAACTTATATGCCGCATTTGATATCTATTATATAAAGAATCAAGACGTGAGAGCCTATTCATTCATGTTACCAGAGAAGGAGACGGATGTTTATAAATCACGCTATCAATTGTTGAAATATGTTGAACACAACCTAAAACTTGTATCTATATTAAATACCAGCGCATCTGATAAGCCGACAAAAACAACCGCAAAGGAAACTGTTGGCCAATATAAAGAACGCGAAATATTGTCGCCCATCGGGTTTTCAGTGAAGGAATTCTTCCCGAATGGCCCGAACCAATCCATATTTGATGGCTGTAACACAATCTTACAGAAAGAGCGACAGAATCGATTCGAATACACAACCGATGGCCTGATCTTTACTCACGCGTTTTATGGTGTAGGTTCCAACGAAATTGGAAAGGCGGGTCCTAAACTGAAGGTCACGTGGGAACAGTCGTTCAAATGGAAGCCTCCGCAGTATAATACTATTGACTTCTTAATCACAACTGTAAAAGCATCAAACGGCGACGACGTGATTAAATCAAACTTTGAAGACGGTTTAAATACATCTAGTTCGGTTCAATACAGCGATTATAAAATGATCGAATTACGCTGCGGATTTAAGGAGTCTAAGGATGGATTTATTAATCCGTGTCAAGACGTAATTGACGACAAATTACCAGAGTTCGGCCCACGATTTGAAGACCGCGCGGACAATGACTACGTGCCGATGCGATTTTACCCGACTGAACCATACGACCCCAATGCCGGCTTATGTAATATAATGCTTCGCATGGATGGCGCTGGAGGTAAAAAGATGTTTTCCGAGGAGAATGAAGTATTTGAAGATAATACTATTGTCGAATTCAGATACGACTTGAATAAGGAGGAGGGTTGGAGATGGATTCCGCTGCGAGTTCGTCACGATAAGACCGGTAAATTACGACGAGGTGAAAAGGAATACGGCAACGCATATAAAGTATGTAATGAAAATTGGAAATCTATACACCCGTCAGGTAGAATCGACGAAGATATGTTGTCTACAGGATTAAACATTCCAAGCGTAACTGTAAGCGAGGATGTTTATTACAACACGTCTGCCGGAAAATATAGAACGGAAGCAATGAAAAATTTCCACAACTTGTATGTCAAGAGGAAGCTTATTATTGGCGCTTCAAAACAAGGCGATAATTTACTCGATTTTGCGTGTGGTAAGGCCGGCGATCTTCCGAAATGGATCGGTGCTAAGCTATCATTCGTATTTGGAATCGATATTTCGAAGGATAATTTGGAAAACCGCCTCGATGGCGCCTGTGCGAGATTCTTGAAGTCACGCAAAATGAACAAGACCATTCCGTATGCGCTATTTGTGAATGGTAACAGTGCGTATAATATCAAGGACGGAAGTGCGATGTTAAATGATAAGGCAAAACAAATAACCGCGGCCGTATTTGGTAGAGGCCCAAAAGAGGCCGATAAAATCGGTAAGGGTGTTGCTAGACAATACGGCAAGGGTGCCGACGGATTTAATGTAACCTCGTGCCAGTTTGCTATTCACTACTTCTTTGAAACACCGGATACATTAAAGGGATTTATGAAAAACATCGCCGAATGTACGAAGCAAAATGGGTACTTCGTTGGCACGTGTTATGACGGTAAATTGGTATTTAAGGAGCTCAAGAAAACACAAACCGGCGAAAGTGTAAAACTCATTGATGGTGGTAAAAAAATATGGGAAATTACAAAGGGATATAGTTCGGACACATTCGAAGATAATTCCAGCTCCATTGGATACAGAATTGATGTATATCAAGAATCTATTAATCAAATAATTTCCGAATATCTAGTTAACTTCGACTACTTGAATCGTGTTATGAGCGCATATGGTTTTGAATTAGTCAATCACGCAGAAGCCGGCGAATTAGGTCTCCCCGCTTCTTCCGGATTATTCAGCGATTTATTCCTACAAATGTCAGATGAAATTGAGAAGAATAAGTTCAAGGCAAAGGACTACGAAAAGGCTCCGTTTATGACAACCTACGAAAAGAAGATTTCATTCTTGAATCGATACTTTGTTTATAAGAAGGTTCGCACTGTAAATCTTGAAACGGTTCAGCTTGAATTAGGCGAATATCAAGAGAACGTCGTTGTAGAAAACGCCGCTGAAACGGAACACGCGCAGGAAGTCGCTGTAAAAGAAGTCAAGAAAATCGCACCCAAGGTCCGTAAATTGAGTAAAAAAATGCTACTTGTTGCCTCCCACGAGGCGGCCGAAGATATGCCTGCTCCCCCAGAGATTAAAGAAACTAAGGCAAAGAAAACCGCAACCGCCAAATCAACTAAAAAGGCGCCTACCTCTAAGAAATTATTAATTCTTGAAAGTGACGACGAAGACAATTAAATATAAAATAGGCTTTAAGAATGTAAAAGGTTTAAATAAATTATATAATATATAAATAGTAAACCAAATGAGTTATTTTATAATACCTAAAATTAATAATATAATTACCGTAAATCCTACAATAGAGGATAACCCGTGTAAAGAACCTACAATACATCTATCACATAGCCTGTTTAATTATTATAATATTCTACACAGAAAGATTATTAGCACTTGCGTCAGCGATCGCGAAATGGACATAACATGTCTAGATTTATCATATAATAGTTATGATAATATGATTCGATCTGTGAACCCATATGAATATATTTTTTCCAAAGTCCCTGGGTCCAGGTTTTCTGTAAGTAAACTCAAACCTCAATCCGCTCTATTTTATGATTTTCTTGAAGTATCAATGTCTTTAAGTGTTTGGGATACATATAAATCTACTTCAATTAAAACGCTTCATATAACGCCTAACAATAGTGACACGGTGGAATGTTTCGAAATGCTTCGCGAAAATTATAGCGATCAAATTTCAATTTATGATGAAATTAATGAGGAAACTGTTGCCGCCATCGGCGATGAAAAATTCGACTTTATGTTTCTCGAAACAAAAACAAAGAGCATAAATGGCTACAATATTTCGTTTATTGAGAACCTAATGACTATTTTACGAAACCAACAAGCGGACGGGAGCTGTATAATTAAAATAAGCCACATTTTTTATAAACCCATTTCCGATATTTTGTTCATATTATCGTCATTATATGATAGAGTATATGTTTTAAAACCGAATTCTAGTAATGTGACCACATTTGAAAAATATGTGGTGTGTAAAAATTTCCAAGTAAACGAAACCAAGAGTAAAATATTAAAACTCAACTATATTCGGCTCGCAATGACCTTGAAAAAAAATCCACACAAAAAAATTACGTCCATATTAGATAGCGAGGCTCCTTATTATTTTACAATGAAATTAAATGATATAAATATGATAATCGGGCAACAACAACTTGAATCCCTGACTGTAATACTAAATTTATTAAAGAACAAGAACAAGGAGGAAAAGGGCGATATTATGAAGAAAAACAATATTCAAAAGGCCGTTTCTTGGTGCGAAAAATATAAAATCCCGTGTAATAAATTTACCGAGAAGACAAATATGTTTTTGCCTATCAATAAAGAAGTCGAGTTTTAGATGAATGAAATTTATACTGTATAATAAAATATTATAATGTATTATATTATATGTCAGATTCTGTTGTTGAAATTTGTAGCGATGTGAATGCGAGCGACGTGAATACAAGCGCTGTTCAGATTGTCACCCCTGCGAAACCAAGCAATCAAGATTGTAAGCAAAAGATTAGCATAATCCCGACTGTAGCGTTTGAATTATATAGAGTGTTGATTTCTTCATTTCTCATATTGTTTGTCCCACAAAAATGCGAGGACCACGTTTGCCAATTACACGAAAATTTAGTGTTTGAAACCGCCAAATATGGTGCCGGGGTTGTCCTTAATTTTATAACAATGGCTGGGTTCCTTGGCTTATATTTTATTGAGGTCAAGAGAGAAAATAGATTAATTTGCTATCTAGAGGTCTGCACAAATAAACCAAATGACAACGTTTCAGTCGAAAAGGCGCTAGAATTATTGTCACTAGAAAAGAGAGAGAGTATTTTGTATTTAGACAAGTGCTACCAGAAATGGGGGTTTTGTATGTTATTCCTCTTCCTTGTAAATGCTATTCTAAGCGGGTTTGTTGTATTTGATTATTATTTAGATAAGCAAACTACATCGACTTACATCACAAACATCTTGTTTATAATTACAAAGCTTGTTGATATATATACCATCGCGAATACTGAGAAAAATGTGTTTTATTCGGCGTATTTAAAAGACCGCATTCAATATAACGATGTCGATCCCGACAAAATGGTCTTACAGATTGCCGATAAACAAGAGGTATAAACGGCTAGCTTATTATTAAATTTTATAAATTATATATCTTTATAAAATTTTATTGTGTATTTTTTGCATGTTATTTATAGTTTATCGCTTATCGTTTATTTACGACCAAATTGGCCTGAACCAAATGTTGTATTATATGTGTTGGGTGATTGCGAAAAGTGATTCGAACTAAATACGGTCCCCGGAAAATAACGATACGGAGATGGCTGCGAAGCTGGCACTTGAAATTGCGGTAATTGCTTGTAATAGCAGCGTTTTTTGTTTTGGAACGGCCCCGACTGTCTGAAATTTAATGGCAACGGCGTATTACACGTCGGCGCCTTGTTTTTTTGTAAATTAATTAAATTCGGGTTGTTTCCGGCATAAATTTCGTTGGCGCTCACCAATTGTGGGCCCGTATTGTTGTAATTTTGAATGGAAGCCGCATTTGTAGAAATGGTATCTACGTTCAATTTGAGATTTCTTGTAGAACTATCCACCGCACCTTGTTTGGCAAATTGGTAATTGTTCGGTTTATATACCACTAGCTGGCAGCCAGTTTGGTTGGATGGACCCGCAAGCGGCATACCCCAATGAGGATTACGAATAAAATCCGTAAATACGGTAATGGCCGGCACCCTTTGATTTTCAGGCAATCCATTCAACCAGTTTCGGAACCCTTGAATCGAGTTTATGCCTAATAGATTGAATGCTACCACTTGCGCCGGTTGTAAAATGTTAGCTTGAACCATGATGGCGAGCATTTGGCCTATCAATGCGTTTTCGGTAGCATCGAATATTTGGGCGTTCGGCTGACAGTTCGCTAAATATGTATTCGTCAACGACGCCGGTCCTCCAGGTTTAGGGCCTTTGTTTCCATCTACAGAAATGTAGTAGGGGTTTGCGTCATACGCCGCCGCGTCTAGGTTCGTTCTGTATGAGAGGAAATTAAATGCCTTTTGGTCATACGTCTTGCATCTATTCTGTAGGTATTGTTTTGTCGTGGTATAGTAATTCTTTTTAAGATTTGTGCTAGCGTAAATGGCGCGACGCTTGGCTTTAATCTCGTCGTTACAGCACCACCCGTATTTTTGGTAATTTGTCGTGTTTTCTTCAGGGTTTTCCTGTAAAAATGTTTTGTTTGGATAATAACTGGCTACAATCCCCACGCCTTCACACGTTTTACAATCGCTATCCAATTGTTTTACACCATTCTCTTCATTTACCGGATTCTGTCTCACTATAAAGGCGCCAGGTTTGTCCATCATATCGTTCAATAAACCAGAACCGCCAAATCCGCCACCAAGAGAGGTCCCCTTACTCGACTTCACATATCGGTTCATGTTATAATTAATAAGAGCGTTCTCATCTATATTTACTGGTATTTGTCCGTTGTGCGGATCGACACCTTGTAAATTTGGAATTCCCGTTACTTCATTTGGAGGAATCACTCGGCCCTTTCTATAATGTTTCATCGGGCGTGCTAACCCGAAACCTGTCTGAAACACGTTTCCTGGATCATTGTTTGTTAAAGGTCTAATATGCCCCGGAGCGGTTCCTACCGGATTACTATTTACACCGGTTCCCTTCCACGAAATATATTGTTTATTTAAATATGTGCTCTTATGATTATAACCTGAAGACGGCATAGACCTCATTCCTAATGGGTAAACGGCTGTTGACATTTATATTATTATGAGAGAAAATAAAAAGTAATCTTCTTATAATATAATAATATGCTAACATTGGTAAATACTTTGATTGTATTTTTTATTATATTAATTTTATATCAAATAGTTTTAGCAAATCGTATTAGAGAAGGTATCGAAAATAATCAACAATATAAAGATTATGATATGAATAATCCGGCAAATGCTCTTATTTTGGCACAACAAAACGCAGGAAATATCTCCTACTTAAAACAGAGACTAGATAGTTTCCTCGGATTAGATAAGGAGGTCCAAGATATAAGCGGTAATGTTGTATCCTTGCAAAATCAAGTTTACGCCTTAGTCAATGCGCAAAAGGATTACGCAAATCAAATGACCGGTGGGACAGCACCAACCGTTACTGGAATGACTGATAGCGAACCGAAATAATACCGGGCCTTTAGTAACATTTGACTATTTAAAAAAATTATGAAAATAAATATATTTGTATAATTTAAGTATAATGTCTAATATATTTCAAGAAGTATTGTCTGATGCCAAGGGCGTTGAACAAAGATTACTTGGACCGACCTATCCATATTATCAGAATATTCGATCGCCGAGTCAAATCGGAATGAGCGACAGAGGAACAATGTCGCAAATGGCAACAAATATTGGTGGATTAATTCAGTATGTTGAGGTCTTGGTAACTGGTAACAGTCGGGCATCTGCCACGGGCGGACCTTTAGGCAACAAGTTTTTCCTGCAGACCGGCGCAAAATGTGCGGCAACTGATAAATGCAAAGACCCCAATAATTCGTCCACTTGCGATCAAACCGATAGATATATTTATGTTAATAATGTTCCGCAGGGCAACATCCCATTTATATCGAGCGGAATGGGAGTCAACTTTTCAGAATTCAAGGGCTTAATCCCCGGCGCAATGGGCAACTTAAATGTATTAAATCCCTTTGCGATTATGCGCGCATTTGTCTCCGGTGCTACCCCTCCTTGTCAAGAAATAACGATGCAAACTATCGATGTCAATAACAACTCCTCCTCTGAAACGCATTACGTCACCGTGGCGGATATTCAGAGTATGGACCCGTGCTCGTTTCCCAACGGCAGAAACCCGGTTAATGGAGCTAGTTGTAGAGAAACCTTCCAGAATCCCGTTGCCAAAGATGCTGCGCCAGTCTTACCAGAGGATCCGTTAGACCAATTATATTTTGCCAGTTTAGCTGGAGTCGGTATCTATATATTTTACCGATTTATGGAAAAATCGCGCTAAACAAACTAAACATTATATGCTATAGAAATAATCTATAATGTTTTTACATACTGTATTCGTGTGAAATGTCTCACGGCTAACGGCGCTTATTGGTTTTTCCCTTTTTACTCATTTTACGTTTATGTGTTTTCGATTTTTTGTTTTTGCGCGACTTTCGCTTTTTGTGTTTTAGCGTTTTTCGTCCTTTGGTTTTCTTTTTGATAATTCGACCTCTTCCTCCGCCATAATCGCTAGCCTGTGAATTCTCGTTGCTCGTCATACCTTCGTCATCAGAATCGCTATCCTCTACGTCAGATGATACAACCGGTGCTCTTTTGTCCATTTTCGTATCAGCAGGTGGAAATTCCTTTAGTGATGTGGGTCGGCTTATTACTGCTTTAGCAGTCGATTCGGCTGGTGCTTTACAAATATTGATATCATTAAACCAAAGATCAATTTTTCCAGTACTATTATCACAAGTATATAAACCGTTTTCAGATCGTTTTATTAAATTTACCATCTTGTCGCCACTAGTATCATACACAAATACCTCGCTTACTATATTTTTGGGCAGTAATATATACTGTTTTACAACGCTTAAAATCTGATCATATGTCGATGTTACAATTGGAATCGGAGTCTGGTCCCGATTCTTCTCTCCTCTCGCAATAGAAGCAGCAATGTCTCTATTTCTCCCTTCCACTCTTTTAACTATTACATCTCTATCTATCATTACGATACATAAGACAATTTTATAACCTGCGGAATGTAATTGTGTTATTTTCTCTATATGAGGATAATAATCCTTACCAGTTGCGTCATATATTATATCCTTTTCATATCTCTTTGCTAGTTTAAACGTGAAGTCGTTAATCTTGTTTGAAAGAGCTCTACACTCAAACGGCAATTCAGGAAGGGTTGGTGGAACAGTATAAATTGCCTCAATTACACTGTCAGAATTTACTGATATTAACTTTGATATTCTTTCTGGTGATATTGATAGCTCATTTTTTACTAATCTTACCGCAGTAGACTTGCCGGCTGAAGGAGCGCCAACCATTACAATTGCGATGGGCTGCTCTCCGCCATTTAATAGACCATTTTCTATATCAAATATATCGTGGATATATTTATTTGCATTTTTAAAAAAAGTTTCCTTTCCTCCTAACATTTTCAGACATTGTAGATCTTCCTCGGCAATTCCAGGGTTCTTAGTTTTCCAGTTGACTAATTCAGCGTTTAATAAATTTGTTAATTCCTTTTTAATTTCTTCTACCTTAAATGTTTCAACCGACTTAATGTCTCCAAAACTAGCCATTTATATATATATATAA
>Ga0247722_10000054_pt1 | contig 71945 bp, 61 predicted proteins | sample MSEWelMarce3H_FC_FD_189094 | JGI IMG/M metagenome (GOLD analysis project Ga0247722, IMG submission 189094) | Subsurface sediment microbial communities from gas well in West Virginia, United States - MSEEL Well Study Marcellus 3H_FC | ecosystem: Environmental > Terrestrial > Deep subsurface >...
TGCACGAAGAATTTTCCAAAGTTTCGAAAAAGAAAATTGTCTCTATTGGCATAACGCCTTCACAGCATCAGAAAGAAATTCTTGACATTGTCCCAGTGTTTTATAAAGAGAATCGGATTGGAAAACTTATATGGTCATGTGGTCTCGGAAAAGCTCTATTAAGTATTTTAATCTCTAAAAAATTAAACGCAAGAACCTCTCTTGTTGGCGTTCCTAGCAAATATTTGCAAACCCAATTTCGAGAAGAAATCCTCCGCGTATTCCCAAATGAGAAAAGTATTTTACTAGTAGGAGGCTCAGGGACTACCGAGAGAAAAACAATCTGCGAGTTTTTATCGAGACCTTGTGAAAATTTGTTCGTCGTTTCCACATATCATTCATGCCATTTACTCACAGAGTTTTCATTCGATTTTAAAACCGGCGACGAAGCTCATCACCTTGTAGGGGATTTCAAAGAGAGTCCTGATTCGAAAACGTTTGTAAAATTTCACAATATTCGTGCGGAAAAGACTCTCTTTATGACTGCTACCGAAAAGACGACGACTACAGAACAATGCTTCAGCATGGACGATGAAACATATTTTGGAAAAGACATTGGAGAGAGAAAGTCTGTATTCTGGGCAATCGAAAATAAAAAGATTACTGATTATGATGTCCTTGTCATTAAAAATACCGAGGCAGAAATTCATGAAATTATTAAAGAAATTACTTCTGACACAACCTCGATAAATTTTGAATTGTTTATTGCTGCATATATGACTCTTAAATCTATTGAGAAATATCCAGAGCGGTTGTCACATGTTCTTATTTATACAAACACCATTCAACATGCAAATATTGTTTCTCAGTATGTAGATGTGCTTTTGAAATCTACAAAATTCTCTCTTCCTATTCAAACTGTATACAATAAGGCGTTATGCTCCGATTCTTCTACATGCCTAAAAGATGAGATTGAAAAATTCAAACAATCTTCTATTGGTATCATTCCATGTGTTTATATTTTTGGAGAAGGCGTTGATATCCCGCGGTTGAATGGAACATGTTTTGCTCAAAATATGGGGTCAGAAGTTCGAATTGTTCAATCTGCTATGCGTCCAAATCGTATAGATTCAAACTTTCCTGAAAAACGAGCCATGTGCATTTTGCCTTATATTGAAAATGATGATTGCTTTTATATCATGAACGGGTCAAATCGGGGTTCGTTTGAAAAAATAAGAAAAATTATTTCACTATTGGGGAAAGAAGACAAAAATATTGAACAAAGAATTAAAGTTCGCAGAGGATTCAGGAGAGAAATTAAAAGAGAGAATAAACAAGATGTATTAGAGCCTCGCTTGACTTGGTCCATTTCGGAAGAATTTGAAGAATCAGACGGTGTTGTTTTTAAACTTAAAATGAAAAATCGCCAAGCCCTTGCAGGAATGTCGGAAGAAGCAACAGAATACGCCATGGCTCTTCAAAGAAACCGCGAAATGAATATTCTCTCTAAACAAGAATATTTTGAAAAAGTTTCAAGAGAGAATCCTAAAGATTATTTTAAAAAACGCGGCGTATGGGTCGATTGGTTTCATTTCATGGGGATAGATTGCTCATCGTTTCTGTCAAAAAGTGATTGGATATCATTTTGTACCATACATGATGTCAAAACACATTCAAATTATATTGAATTGTGCTCGCAGCATTCTGATAAACTCCCAATAAACCCTGAAGAATTTTATGAAAATTTTAATGGAATTGAACAAGAACTGGGATGGAATCCTTTTATACTATCAGAAAAAGAAATATTAAACAAAAAATTAGGATATTCGACGATTAAAGAATGTTTTATTAATGATGAGCGCTTACCCGAAAAACATTTGAACTACACTAGAATTTTAATACGGTTATACTCATTGATGAATCGCGGGACTCTTTTATCTTCTATTGGATTAAATTTTAATTCGGAAAAAAAAACTGACAAAGGCTATAATTGGCACAACGAAATTCAATTATCTATCCAAGGCGTAGATTCGAGAAAAGCATTGAAAGAAATAATGAATATTGCAAAATTGACTCAAACAAAATTTACTATAAAATTGGCATTGCAACATGGCGAAGTAGTAATATTTGAATGTTAACACGTATTTTTTTCAATTTAAAGAAATAACAATATAAAAGAGAAAAGATGGATGCAATCAAAACATATCAACTTGTAAGAACCGATATTTTACTCGGGACAGATTTGAATTGCTACCGCTCTCTGATAACGCGTCAACATAAAGAGAAAATAGCGAGAGACCGCGCAGTTCCCAAATGCTGTAAATGCTCAAAACTTATCAATTTTTCACTTGACAATTTTTTACATAAAAAAACAGACGAATACACGTGCACTCTATGTTTTAAAATAGAAGACTATACAAAGAATGAAAAGTTCTACGGCATGAACATACATTTTCACGATTACATTAAGAAAGAAAGAGAAATATAGCAGATTTTCTCTCTTCTAATTATAATGAACAACATATTGCTTCTTTTTATTTCTGTTCTCGTATTCATTGCGACCTTTACGGTTTTCGTTGATAACAACTACATGATTACTGCGATTTTTGCAGTGTTTTTGCTCATGCAATGCTACCTCGGCAAAATCAATATTTGGATAAGTATTTTATTGGGGATGTTGGTTTCGGGGTATGATGCTATTGCATTTTATTTCACAAAGAATACTCATGTCGGAGTTCCATTTAAATATAAACACGTAGATATTCAATTAACACAACAACCAATGTGGGATATATTATTTCTTGCAATTTTCAATAATATGATGATATTGACATACAGAATTTTTAACACGTCTTCCAGATTTCAATTATCATGGTTTAACTTGTATTATACGTTTTTACTTGCAATACTTGCATTAATATCATGGATATATTTTAATTACGACCATAACTTATTTACAATTGTACTATCTATAATAGTATTAGCATATTTTTATGTAGTGAGGATAGATTTGTCTGCTATTCTTGCAACTTTAATTATATTTCCTATCATGGAACATATTTTTATTAGTACTTCAAATGTGTATGTTCCTCCAAAAACACCTGGAGAAATATTTATTGGAGAAGAGCCTTTATATTGGTTTGTATATTACTTTTGGTGGATTATTGGAGTCTCTTTCCTATACTACTTCCTCGCAAAGAAATTGCCGGTTGCTCTTATAGGCAAGTAGGACGACAAATACCGGACCTATTATGTAGGTTGTTATGAAGATTACTAGACCGAATTTTTGCGAGAGAGGCATTTAAGTAATCGAAGCAGGAAGTTTTTAAGTTATTTTGTTTAGATATTGTAATGAGAACGAGGAGAAGAATGAAAAAGAATGTAAATAGAACTAGGAAAATACGAGGTGGAGGGAGGAAGTCATCTCAAACACTACGGAAACTCACAAATAGACGAGCTCGACTTAAAGAAAATGCTGATAAAAAAAAAAGGGAGAAAGAATTAGACAAAACTCGACCACCTCCTCCACCACCTCCAGGAAGCATGATAGTCTTATATGTAAAAGCACATGGACAATTTTTATGTAAATATTCAAATCATCCGGTAACTAATGAAGTGCAAACAAAGTATAAACCATTAACTTTTGTATTACGTAATCCAAATATAAATTATCATCACTATTATCATGCTCCTTTAGGATGTAAAAACATCGAGTATCACAATAGTAGTGCGGTAACAATTCCAAGTGCTGCTGATATTTCTAGACATACACCAGAATCTGGAAAATCTTTTCTCGACTCCCTCCTTAAAGAATTATATCATACATATAAAACCACCGAGACGACCCAAGAAGGTGCAACCAGTATTGTATATTCGAGACAAAGTTTTCGAGATATGATTGAACAATTTTCTCAAGAATTTGGAAAAGAGGAACTAATTGCACATGGTTTATTTTCAAAACAGTCGATTGACAGAGCACATGACTCAGGAAGAATTACATCAACTAGTATTTCTCCACATAGAACTTTTATAGATAAACTATATACTTTTGGAAATGCGCCAACAGACGCACCTAAGCTTAGAGAAGAGTCCAGTAAAAAGGCTAAAACTTGGAATTTTGGGGACGCAAGACCTCTGGAGCTTACACCTACAGGTGATATGACGCAAACCCCTGAAGAGGCTTTTAAAAGGAGACAAGACTTTGGGGTTGATGCGGAATATAAATCTCCGTTTGATAAAGTTGGTATTTATGTTATATATAGCAACTCCGCCCCTTATATGTTGAAATGGTATGATGGTAGAGAGTATCCTGACCCAATATTTTTGAATGAAAAAAAAGGCTTCCCAGATGAAATGTTTACATCAAATATTATTAAAAGTTTGCAATCAAAGTATGAATCTATTTATATATTAGACCATTCATGTAATGTATTGTCGTGCCATCACGACAGTGTATACGAAGGACCAGCAACATTTATAGATAGACTTGGGACTCAATATGCACCAAAGGATGGAGAAGGCACTCGAGGACTTTCTGCTTTACAATCAGGTACAACATCATCAACCTTTGGGGGTACTCGTAAAACTGTAAGAAAATTTATTTAATGAAAGTAATACACAACCAAAGTTTTTTGTTTAGGTATTATAATGAGAACGAGGAGAAGAATTAAAAGGAATAGAACTAGGACTAGGAAGATGAGGGGGGGAGGGAGGAAGAGACAAAGTAAAGGTTATAAGTCGCAACGGTCTATCAAACTAGATAATAACCCAAAACAACAACCAGTAATTACTCTTCATCGTACACCACCACGAGGAAGTACTATTGTTCTTTTCATACATGGACATGGTAGATTTATGACTAAAGGAAACTCTGGAAATAAAGTTGAACAATTTACAGTAAACCCTCAAAATAAATTACACGTATTTTTAAATACAGCAATAGGTACTGAAAGTAAATATATTGGAAACCATTTGGCATTAACAATTCCTACAATATATCGAATTATTCAAAACCAAATAACACATCCACACTCTTCAGGTAGAGAATTAATAAAATCTGTAATTGAAGAATTATTTTTTAAACATGACCCTATCTCAAGAGATACATCAGGAGATGCAAATGGACTTGTACCACATCGTACTGCAGATAGTAGTCTTGTAAGAAATGTGATTAAACAAATTAGTCGCAATTTTGCAATAAAAATGCTAGGAAAAGAATTCGTTGATAAAGCAAATGATGGATTAAGATTTACCGAGTCTACAACATCCCCCATATTTATTAATAAAACATACACATTTGATGATGCACATATTGCTGATGTAGGGATAAAATATAGAGAGTCAGCTTGTAAACATGAAGATAAAGGAATTTTTACTCTTGCAGGGTTTGCAACACAAGTTTCTGGAACAAGTCCTCGTGGTGCCAAAGCAAGTTTGAGTGAGGGAGCTAATGAACTTATTGGTTTAGGTATGGATACGGAAAATTTTACAACACCATATGATGAAATGGGGGTGTATAAAGTATATGATAGTTTGAAGCCTATTTCTTCTCCAGAAAGACAACGTTTTGGTGATGTAACAACTACCGAAGAAATATTTTATAAATATAAAAACAATTATGACAACATTTTTATTTTAGATTTTTCATGTAATGGATTTTCAGAAGGAGAAACAGTTGCAGAAGAATTGTGCGATTCTTATGAGTTACATGATATGCGTGTACATATACAAACGTGCCCTACTACAATTCGATTAACTAAAATGATAGAACTCCATATTAATGCATTATTTAGTCCTTCTGAGATTGAACACCTTAATGCCAGTATTGGATTACCGGGGGTGCCTCCGTAAGTTATTTTACACATGTAATATATATGCGTAAAACGAAGAGAAACACAAGAAAAGGCAGAGGATTCAAATTTTTACCGTCTTTTAGTAGAAAAAGAAGCACAATGCCTTCATCGACTCGAGGAAAATCTGCATTGAATCCGGTGGATGTCGTAGAGTTTATTGATGCAATTGGGAGAGAATCCGCGGAATCGACATTTTGGCGTCTGAAAATGGTTAAAAAAAATAGCATTGCATTAGAAGAGAAGCGCGGGGTCTTCACGATACGCCACGTTAAACACGCGGTTCATTCTCTATTGCATACGCGGTCAGCATTGAAAAGCACAAAATTCAGAGAAACATTAGTTATTCAAGAATACGATATGCCAGGAGGAGAACCAATTGGTCGGCCAATAACATTGGAATTTAAAACAGAAGCCGGTGTCACAAAATGGAAAAAACCTTACATCGTTGTTGATTATGAATTACTTATGGATAAGGGAAGTAAAAGCAGTAGTAGTGCTAGAAGAAGCAGTGAAGAAATATCCGATTTTTACCGACCAACGCTCTAACTAACTACTACATACCTTTTTTATTCCCTAAAGCCAATTCTCTCTCGTTATACAACATTAATTTGATGTCTTCTTTAATTTTTTGCTGAATAATATCATCGTCTTTCTGGTCTAAAAACCGTTCGAATTTCTCGATGATTTTATCGTCTAATTTTTCGCGCATATCGTCAAACAAATCATGTAGCTCGTCGCAATTTTTATTGTACATTGTGTCGAGCATAGTTTTTCTGTCCGCAATGACCCATTTGTCTCCATCATAGTACAAAATATGATTGCTCTTTATATCCGTTATACAAATGTTTGCGTTTTCGGGATGCATTTTCGAGAAATGTTTCTCTCCTATAAACGTCAAAACACTTTTGAAACATTTGTTGAAAATGGTCTCGAGCAACTTCCCTGTTATATGTGTGACCGTTTCCTTACCATACATGTTGACATTGATTTGAGTATTGTTTGTAGTGTTGTAACAATTTGTCATCGGCGTTACCGTTGGCGTTATTCCGGCTTTTACCATCTTGGTAAGCTCTTCAATCTTTTCTTCTAGTTTGCGATTTTTCTCTTCTAGTTTTTTGTAATTTTCAATCGTTTTTGCGGATTCTTTCCCACATTTGCTGACACGCGCATGTTTCGTTAGGTTCGACAATTTTGAAAAAGTATGATTACATGTTAAACACGTATGTGATGGCGAGATGTTAGTAGTTGAACCAGGCTTAACACACGGTGTTTTATTGCCTAAATGACGCATTAAATTGTGTTTTGTAGTGCAATTTTTTTTGCAAACAGGGCAAGCAAATTCAGAGACTGACTTCATTATTAATTAATAAATATTATATTTAAGTCATTTTTCTCGCAAAAGCTTCAGCAATGGAGCTGGAAAGTATCAATGGCTCCACGCAAATAATTATGGTAACAGAAAAAATGCATACAAATATATTATTGTCAAACTGAGTATGGTATAATAAAATAAACTGTGACAAAATTTCTCCCATTTGCACGAAATTGTAGAGCTGAAGTGAGAAGTATTTTATGGTCTGCTGAATTATTATGGTTATTTATACGCATTGTGAATGGTCTTGTTTTATTATTTGTTGGGATATTTTTATTTTTATATAATGGATTGTTAAAGTATGAAGGGAGAGAGCGCAATTAGACTTTTACAAAAGTCAACAAGATTTTTTGAAAATGTTTTAGAATTTTTTAAAAAATAAAAACGTCCGCCGATTATTTTCTATTTGTTGCTTCGACCTGGAGGCAAAAAGTATCAAATGCTCCATGCAAATATTTATGGGTTGGCGTTTTCACTGCGCATGTAAAATTACGGGATGGTTACCAATGTCATGTTTATGGTTTCGCCCATTTGCACGAAATTGCGAAGCTGGGGTGAGAAGTATTTTATGGTTTGCTGAATTAATGTGGTTATTTATAAGCATTGCGTATGGTCTTGTTTTATTATTTGTTGGGATATGTTTGTTTTTATATAATGGATTGTTAAAGTATGAAGGGAGAGAGCGCATTAGGCTTTTCTAAAAAGTCAACAGGATTTTTTTGAAAATAAAAATAGTTAGGGACTTTTATTTTCTATTTTTTAATATTTTGGAGTAAGAAATAGAAACTTTATATTCTCTCATGATGATTTAAATCAAGAAGAGAAAAAATGAATAGAATCAGAAATTATTTGTGTAAAAAATGAAATATCTTTATCATGTGGCAGTATAAATCTGTCTCGATTAGCTTTTTCTTTGTATTGTTTTAGTTTTGTTAAGACAATTCCCATGGTTTCTTCGGAATTACATTCTTTATAATAGACAACCTCGTGTTCCAATGTTTTGTTGTAAGTAGATAATCTTTTACTGTAAACTCTTTATTGCAACGGTTGCAAACATATTTCGTAGACATTCAATAAATATATAAATAATATTTATAACTATAAATATATACATGGTACATCAATATATTTATAATAAATTGATATTAGGTGGTTTAATTTCTACTCTAGGCGATGTATTTTTTAAAAGATGGACGTTAACTAACAGTACTTTTGAATATTATTTTGGATATTTGTTATACATTCTGGCTATTTATTTTTTGGTTTCGACATTTAAAGAGAAAAATATAACTACAGGCGTTGTTATATATATTTTAGTTAATATATCGTCATTCGCTATAATAAATTCTTTATGTTTCAATGATAATTTAAGTCCATTACAAATATTCGCAGTAGTCCTTGCGGGGTGCTCTATTTATTTATTAGAGTATAAATAACAATGAATCAAATCAATACTTAATCTCGTATTCGCGTGCAGAAAGCAAGTTTGTTTTCACGGTATTTCTCTCTGCGGATTTGGGGTTTTTATAATTCGCACTACTACAGAAAATGCCGAATTGATATTCTCCGTCTTTAAATGAACCTGTGCCGTTCAATTCTTTATTACTTACAGTGACAATGCTTATAAAAGTATTATTTGAAAAAATGAACCACATCATTGCAATTGTCACAGGATTTTTGTTGATATAAGCATGTCTATACGTTTGTAGGGTCATTCCAATATAATTTTTATTCTCGTCAAATACGTCCGCAAATAACGAGTACGTACTATAAGTTTTTGTCATTGGAATAGATATGTCGAAACCATGCGAAGTTCCGACAGGCTCACGAGAGTGGTGTTTGTATGTTTCGTTGATACTTCTATTAATATTTGAACCAATTACCGTTGGAAGAAGGGTATAAAATTTATTATAAGTTATTAAAGAAGAAGAAGATGAAGGAGACCTGGGTATAACGGGTTCACCTCCTATCTTAGCAGGAATTCCTGTTTTAATAGGAAGATAGAGAGTACGAATACCCGTTTCAGGAGCTATAAAAATAAACAGATTTGAATATACCTTATTTTTCGGAGAAAGATAAGAAAAATCTCCGTCGGCATAGGCGATGAGACCGACGTGGTTGTTATTATTCGAAATGGCAAAAGAACCTTGCTGGGTCAATGGAGTGTACATTTCAGTAATTATCACATGAATATTGCCAGTTCCATATTTGTTATGAATTGTATACGTATAATAAAATATAATGTCATGTTTGGTTTTGTCGGTGAATGTTTGCGCAATATAACCGTTCCATAATAATGAGCCACAAACGTTATCTATATTTGTAATTATGTTATCAATTGTATTGAATTTATTGGGCGCAATTTTTAATTCTTTGTACGTTCCTGGGTCGGGTATATCGAAAATATTTGCAGAGAGTTCGTATTTATGTACATTTGGTATTGCCCCGCTGAACGTAGTTTCATTAAAATATTTGTAACATATACACGCATAATGCGTTTGAGTAATGTTTTCCAGAGTTATTGGGACCGGTTCAACATACGCTTCGGTAGGCGCAGGTAAATCAATTATGCGAACTCCGTTTTTAACCTGCAAAATGACTGTTGTATATTCTCCGTTTTTAGGATTCAAATATTTGTAATGTTCTGTGGCAAACATGATATTGAATTTATAATCGCCGTCCTGCATAATCCCGTAAGTATTTAAAGAAACAATCCCGGTAAATGTACAATAAACTGCTCCGTATAAATGCTCGTGGTCATAGATAAAAAGTGTTACGTTTAATGTTATGCATCTTTCATTTCTGTTATGGGATGAACAATTTGAGAGAATTGCGATGACTGTGCCTGATTGATTTGTTTCTTTTGCAAAATCCTCTGGATTAGTATAAATTGCGGATTCCAACTCGTAGCATTCCGTAATAAGTTTGGGGTCAAACGATGGACCGCTAGGGCTGTTGTAAATCAATTTGAGCGGGAGTTTATCTTTTGGCAATTCGTTTACTGGCGTCGGGGTGAATGTTGTTACTGTACTCTTCTCTGGTTTAGAAAAGAGTGGGTCGGTGGTCACTTTTGTAGTTGTCGGGGCGGTGGTTGTTGTAGTTGGTTTTGTTAAAGGGGTGCTCGGTTTGGGTTTAGAATAAATTCCGACTGTTTTCTTGGTCCGTCTACTGCGTTTATGTTGTTTACGGCGCCGCGTTGTCATTATTATATAGAATATATAAATATAATAATGTTTACATTGTGGTCAAAAAAATTCCTCCTATGATTGCGCCTAAACCAACTCCTTTATAAATATTAAATGTATTTGTTAAAATTACGAAATCAAGAATAGTAAGAAAAATAATAGGAATAACTTTAATGAAAATTACAATCATAAAGTCTGACGTATTACTATTGTTTAATAACATATATGTAGTATAGAGGAGTCCAGTAAGAGCCCCGTAAAATAAAGCCAAATACAATAGTGAGGGCGTTTTGCAATATACTCTTAAAAAATGCACGAAAATTGTTGAAAAAAGAACTAAAAGAGCCCCATAAATAAATTGACTTGTTTGTCCCATCTTTCCCATTTTCGCCATCTTCGCCATTATAATATAAGAAAAGTATTTAAATATTTAGTGTAAATATAATATTGCGTTAAACTATAGGAATGAGTTCATCAAAAGCATCAAAAGCATCACGTAGTTTCAAATTTAAAGAAAGAACTCCATCCCAAACGGCTTCTTCATATGAAGAAATGCTTTTTAAAAAAAACCAAAGAGGGCTAATTCCTATCTGGAATGTAAAACAATTAGATAATTCATGGAAAGAACATAAAGCACGTAATGCTAGAGAGAAAAAAGCCGCTATTGATAGGAGTTCACTCGCTATTGATAGTGATAGGAGTTCAGACTCTGAAGGAAAGCTTGGTTTAAAAACCTTCGATGATAAAAATACCAGACAAAAAACCTTCGATACGAATTCTAAAAAGTCTAGTAGAACAAAACTCTTCGATAGGGATAGGACTTTAAAAGCCGGAGGAACCCGCCGCAAAACCACGAAAAAGTATAAGTGGTGGTAAGTAATTTAATTCTTCTATCATAATAATGCCCTACGTAATACGCAAGTTACCGAATAAAGAACGCTTTAGAGTGTTTAACAAATTGACTGGAAAAGTTTATGCAAAATCTACGACAAAGAAGAGAGCATTAAGGCAAATTAGGCTGTTACATATGATAGATTCGCGTAAAAAAATATAAAGAATATATATGGTAAGTACTTGGGCGTATATCGCGTTATGTATTGGATTGCTTATCGTTCTCTCACTGATAGGGTCATATACAAGAATACAGAGTGCAAAATATATCGGGTCTACTGCAAGCACTGCTCAAATTGACAGATATTATGAGATGAAAACTTTCGGAAATATTATTGGAGTTGTTGCTCTTGTTTATTTTGTTTATTTTGTTTATAATAATAAATTTTAATATCTCTCTATAATGTATGAAGATGCAACAGGTTATGAAGAAAAAATACCTCTGGGTCGTCGCAATACTTGTTCTCGCATATTTTCTTTACACTATGTACGGAATGAGAGAAGGTCTGTCAAATGCTGGCAGTCGTAATCAAAAGAATAAAAAGAAGAAGAAGGGTAAAAAATAAATATCTCTCTATAGATTATAAAATGAAACAGTTTATGAAGAAAAAATACCTCTGGGTCGTTGCCATACTTGTTATCGCGTATTTTCTTTACACTATGTACGGAATGAGAGAAGGGTTGGCAGTTAAAGAATGCGCCGATGGTAAAAAGTGGAGTGACAAACTGAACATGTGTGCTTAATTTAAAATAAATACTTTCTCAGAATCGAATGAAGGATACGCGAAATTATACCAAAAATAAGCAGTCCGACTTGTGAAAGTCTTTATATATTGTTTAGCAATATGTTTGTTTAAAATGACGTTATCGCTGATGCATTCGATGCCTACGTATTGGAACGCAGGGAATGCGTTTAGAATGGTTTGCGTTGCAATACGAAAACCATCCATGAAAAAACTCTCGTTTTCGCAACAGGATATGGATGCGATACACATGAGAATTTCTCTCTTTGTTTCGATTGTTGTACATGTCTTTTTAAAGAAATACGCCGACATGATTTTCTCTCTTTTCTGAACAATATAAATGAAAATATTTTTTGAATTTAGGAGAGAAATGATGTTGCCAATTTCGGGGACACATGTCAGCAAAAATTTATCAGCATTTTCTTTAAGGAAATCCGTGAAAATTTGCACGTTATTCTTTGTGCATTCTATGAGAGAAATATAGGCAGGAAATGCCGGCAGTTTTTTCCACGTCTTTGTATCGTAGATGACTGTGTTGTATATAGTGAGTGGCACGATAGATGCCGTAATCTCTCCTTCTCTCTTGAACAAAGATATTTGTATGTTTTTGTTTTTATGTCTTTGTATATATTCGTGAGTCTGTATGAGTTGCGGTGCTATCCCTTTCCCTCGGCTATGCTCTGCTACGCACAAATAGTCCGAATAATACACAGGGAACCGCGCACCATTCATCGTGACGACTAAAGGACGCGTCGTCATCATACCGATAATCTTTTCTGATTCGATTACTTTCTGTGTTTTTGAATCGACCAACATATCCGGGGCCAAGTACGTACTTATATAAATGGCATGGTTATGCCCTTCAAAATACGGCTGGATATTGGTGATGGTCGGCGAGAAAGTATTTGAACCATTTTGCAGATAGTTTTCTTTGATAAATTGCACGTGTTTTTGCGTGACCTCTGATGAAATTGTGATGTCCTTTAGATTGCAAAATTTATTGAGCTTTGGCAAATTCTTTTCAATGAGACCGGGAGGAAACCAATAATAGCCTAAATCATAATAATGAAACACGGGCTGTTCTCTCCAAAATTTGTTTTTCATTCTGAATAAAATGAAAAAGAAAAAGATGATTACACATATGATGCCGATACGGTACATGATTTTACTAGAGCTTTGTTTTTAGCGTCGCGAACGTCTTGACTTGCGACCACGTCGGCGTTTTAATCGGCGAGAGCGACCGCCTTTAACTGATGCTTTTGTAACCCATATATCATCTGTAAATACATTACCGTCAATATCGTCAGTTCCAAATTTAGGCGTAGCGCCATTGACAATTTTTTGTATGTTATCCGCAAATTTTGAAATTTTATCGTCATCATTAATATTCGTATTATTAGTCATAGAAGTAACTAAATTTACCAGTTTTTCAACAGTTCCCTCTTTCAAAGCAACTCCTATTTCACCTGCGGAAGATTTAACTATATGAGTCCCGTCTTTTACGTCTACTAACGAAAATGTTCCTTTTACTGCTGTCGTCATCTTTCTATACTTTACGCAGAGATTTTTTATTTTTTCTCGTTTTTCCTCCTAAAAGAGACGCAGCAACAATTCCTGCGGCAACAGCACCCAAAGTCAAGAGAGTCGACGAAGTGATACTTGTATTTGTATTAGTTGGGTCTTGTATTGGGGTGCTAGCTAAAGGCTGTTCAATTGTTTCTGTACTTGTTTTAGTTTCTACAGGCTTTATTGTTACTTTTTTACGGGTGTTATCAGTTTTAGGACCTCGAGCCTTATCAGATTTGGGAAGAAGAGTGGGAGCAATAATTGGACTAGTAACAGGTTTAACAGTAACAGGATTAACAGTGACGGGGTTAACGGTAACAGGATTAACAGTAACAGGATTAGCAGTAACAGGATTAACAACTGTAACAGGATTAACAGTGACGGGGTTAACGGTGGCAGGATTAGCAACTGTAACAGGATTAACAGTGACGGGGTTAACGGTGGCAGGATTAGCAATAGCCTTAGAATCCGCCTTAGCCTTAGCACTAGCCTTAGCATCGGCTTTAGATTTAGCATCAGCAATAGATTTAGCATCCGCCTTAGCCTTAGCATTAGCTTTAGCGTCAGCTTTAGCCTTAGCAAGAGCTTCTGCAGCAGCTTTATTATAAGATGCAATAGCCGCAGCATCAGGTTTAGAACTAGTAGGGGGTTTGAGACTTGGTTTTTGTTTTGTAAGAATACTCGGGTTAGTTTTACCTTCTACAATAGTTTCCTTAATTTTTACCTTTGTTGTTTTTGCCCGCGGGACTAATGTCATAATTTTATTTTCTTCGTAATCCCGAAAAATCCCTTTATTCATAAAGACCCAAGGAGCATCTTTTTTCTTCAAATCATTTGTAGTAGTTCTAGCAATTGTTCTACTGTTATTACTGCTATCTATAATTTTCCAGTCTCCGCCTTTCATATTTTTTTTTAAAGTTTTTCTATTTCCTCCACGTTTTTTATCATCATACATAAGGATAAATTTATTTTCAGAACAAAAATAAGATGTTGTTTTTAAATCTCTCGTTAATCTTTCATTTAAATGATATGTCCCTTTTGCAATACCATCAGGAATAGTAATAGAAGGGTATTCCTCGGAAAATTCATTTATAACAAATGGCTTTGTTGTAGTTGGTGGAGTTGTAGTTGGTTTTACTGGAGGGGTGCTAGCGGGTTTTACCGGGGTTGTTGTAGTTGGTTTTACTGGCGGAATTGGTGGAGGTGTTGTTGTAGTTGGTTTTACTGAAGGGGTGCTAGTTGGTTTTACTGGAGGTGTTGTAGTTGGTTTTACTGTAGGGGTGCTTGAAGAATCGCCGTACTTGTTAATTTTTAAGGTTTTGTCAGGAAAATATTGTTTATGAATGCGCACTATATCATCAATAAAAGGCTGTATAATTTTGTTTCGACTTTCTTCTCCTTTATCTGTAAACATTAATGTATACGCTTTTACAAGGTCTTCGCCTGTTACTGCAGAATCGTCTTTAGGTGAATTTTGTTGCATAAACCTATGATATGTGTTAAACAAATCAGAATACATATACTTATTATCCGTTTTTACATCGTCATATATTGGTTTAATTATGATGTTAACATCATCCACTGTTTTCACAATATTTAAATTACTAACATCGGTTTCTAGTTTTATCCTATCATTAACTGTATAATAATCTTTATATGAGTGCTTGTTATCTAATGAGAGAGATGTGGCTGAAATAGATGAATCTGATTTTCTTATCATTGTTGTCAAAGTATAAAATTGCCATTGTGACATAATGGCGTTATATATCAAACGCGCCCCTGTATTTAAGTTGACAAATGACAAGACTTTATTTGAAAATTGTTTAACGTAATACCCATTATAGGTGTCTGTAAGAGTAAATGCATGGTCAACATTTTTACTGCAATGCACTGCAATTCCAGAGAGTTCTCTTTTTTTGTATAAAAACATATATCCATCTGTCTTTATTGTTTGAGAATTAGGTAACGCCTTGTTTGTGGTATTATCATCAATAAGTAATTGAGGGTTCCCGGCATCGTCGTATTTCAAAAATGTATAATGGCCGACATTAAAATCTGTGCCGTGATGTAAAATAACACCATGAATGATATATGATGCAAATGTTATTTTATCAATGTTTTCTATACCACCCCCAGATGTTCTATCCATACTGACAATATTGATATGAGTATTGGGCTCTATTGGAGTTTGTAGTTTTGAAGCACCAGAACTTATTTCATAATGATGACGCTTTAATAGTAGTATTAGAAACTCTGGAGGGATATCGCCCGTAAACTTGCAATTCAATCTGTAAAAAATATTTTCAGTTGTTTCTTTTTCATAATATTTTATAATACAATCTTGCATAGTTGACCCATTGAGAGGCAATGAAATAACATAATTAAAATCGGGTAGACCAATTGCACTAATACCTTGCAAATCTTTATTTGCAGCATATTCGTATTTATATTTTATTTCAGATGTTAACAAAGCGGATGTTATTGTTTTAAACGGTGATGTATTAATACATTTCATATCTTTAAAAATTCCATTAAACAATTCTTGCACGTCTTGTTGCTTCTTCGTACCTGCTTCAAAAATAAGGGAAATAAAATTTGTATATGAATCGGTAACATCAGGATTTGATGTTTTCATCTGAACCATTACATCAACCAGCATGTTGATTATGTTAAACTGGTTTGCATTAAATGCATTGCATAAAATATCTCGATTTTCAATGAAGTTTAATTGTAAAATTTTATCCTCTTCTTTTAAATCTCGAATCTGTGGAATACTATATAATAACTGCATGCATGCATTAAAATAACAATAATTGGTTCCTCCGTAAACACCTTTTGCGGTTAGACACGCAGGTTTTAGGGGCGGAACTGAAGGAGTAGATGATGAAAAAAAGGATGAGAAAAAGGATGCTGGTGCCGGCGCTGATGCTGATGCTGATGAATTAAACGTTGATTCCATATTCATAACTACAATACACTCATATAATTTAATTTGGTTTTAAAAGTACATATAATTTGTGGTATTCGTATCCTGAATGTATCAAATCGATTTCTCCCTGCAAAATAAATCCGGCGTCTTTGGCCATTTGCAGAATGCGCGAATCAGTTTCCATGTACATCTTGTGTTCTTGTTTTCTAAATACTTTCCCCGAATCGCGGTTTCGAAATCTCTCTACAAACATAGCAGTATGGTCGTTCGGATTCAATTCAAAATTGGAATCATATTTGAACCCATTGAATGTGACCATACTTTTTGTAATTCTATTTTCGGAATATCTTTGAGGTGTTAAGAACATGAGAGGATTCGCCGGAGGCAGAATCGGGTCAAACATTTCGCGGTCGACCAAATGGATGACTAAATAACCGCCTGGCATGAGCCAATTCATGCAATTTGCGAAAAAAAGCTCCTTGTTTTTCATGTAGTAAATTGTGAAGTATAAGGCGAGAATATGTGTGAAAGACCCAGAAGGAAAAATATTCGAATTCATTGCGTCGCCTAAAACAAATTCACCTTCAGGATATTCCTTTTTGGCCTGTTTAATCATTGCGCCGGAATTATCGAGCCCAATAGCTTTCACCCCGTCTTTTGTGAGGAGGTCGACATGATGCCCCGTACCCGACCCAATATCTAAAACAACACTACGTTCCGTCAATTGTGTTTTGTCCGTTATCTGTCCAATTTCGTATTCGTTTTTCATATGGCTAAACACGAGTTGGTCATAAATATCCGCATAAAATGTATCGTATACTTCGGCACCTTCTTTATGTTCAAATTCTTTGTCTGTCTCTTTGTCAGTGAAATTCTCTCTTTTACCAGATTTGAAAAAGGCAATGATTGCCAAAATTGCAATACAAAATAAAAGAAGTTTTCCTGCCAAAGGAAGATTTTCATATGATTTGAAGAGAGAACGGAAAAACACTTGCATATAATATGTATATTTATTGTTTTTTATAATATTAAAACACTATAATGATAGAGATAAATGACATGCGTGAGCAGAAAGATTTCAAAGGAATAACATTTTCTGGTTTTAAAAAAACAGATGCTAAAAAAGAATTACTTAAAAACTTGGCGGCGGCGAAAATAGAGCCCGCGTGTTATTGGTGCGCCGAATTCGTTTGTGCAGGCGAATTTAGCGACTTGTGGGAGATTATTATTTTTTTTTACAGCAAATACATTCATTTAGGAAATCCTAAACTGGCAATATATTTGGAACTGCGTGTTCAGAATTTTAAAGAAATAGTCAGTATCGGATATACTGAAATAAAATTGCGCAACAATGAAAAGATTCGAAAACTTTTCGGTGAGATAATTTGTATTCTTTGTCATGCAAAACGCCGTCACAGTTTCGACGAAGTGAAAGTTAAAAAAGACGATTATGATATGACTTTAATGACCGACCGTTTCAAAGCGCCAAATGCATCCTATGCCACGGAAATTCTCGCAGGAAAAGACCCAAAAGAACTCTATATTGCTATTAATGAATTGGCATTTAGTATTTCAAAAGACGGTTCAAGTTCTATACAAGCGTGTTATTGGATAGAATGGATAGCCGAATTTGAATCCATTTGCAAAAAGAAAAAAGAAGCGTGCAAATGCGAAAGGAGAGCGTTTGCACACGTCGATGGCAGAAATCAAATGGATATTGTATGGCTGATTTGGGATACATTTTTGAGGGAATCTCAGAAAAGAGAGAATCCTATATTAATGAAAATCGTTCACAGTCTTTTGACCCTCTTTTGTTTAAAATACACAAACAGTTGCATCAGTCGTCGCAAATATATTCTTTACTTTATCACCGCGCTGTTGACCGAGCAGGTGAATTACGAAGAGGACATTGTGAAAGATAAGGAAAAAGTATCCGCCATCGTATCAAAAATAGGCAACATATATAAGCAAATCAAAGAGAACGAACACTCTCCTAAAATGGATTACTTATTCAAAGACCTCAAAAAGAGTAATTTGGATAAGACGATTGCGAAAATAGAGAAAATGAACGCGTTTGGCGAAGAATTCGTGCCTAGACTTTGAAAAGTATAGCCGGTAAATTATAGAGCTTAGTCCAAGCGCTTTTCTCTCCTTCATATATTTCTAAATATTGTCCATCTTCATTTTTCGCAATAAATGTATGATAAACAATTGCCTCTTCTGCAGGAGGCGGTCCGGAATATTGATGAGTGTTTATTTTGATTACTGAAAAAATGGTGGATTGGTCTTTTTTAATAATTCTGTCGCCGACCGAAAACATCTATTATCATACGAAAATATCTCTAATACAATTAAAAAACAATATTTAAATTAATACATCATTTTAAGAGTTGATTGGCTGCGCTTCTTCTGTCTTTTTTCCTTCGTCTGAATTTTTTTCTGCTTCTTCCCTGGCTCTTCAAAATCTTTTGCTGTTAAAGCTAACGCCGGAACTTCGCCTTTGTTTACCACAAACGCCAGCGAAATAGCCAGAGCTTCTTCGTTGCTGAATCCTTGAATCTTGAAACCCTTGAACATATTTAAAGCCTTTATCAATTTTTTATCCGTAATAACTTCAAACATCTCGTTAAATGAAACTTTAGCGTTTGACATTGTTTTTTAACCGTTTTACAATTCTATACATTTATAAAAGCATTTCAATTTTTTTATAAATGCGTACTATATTACAATGAAATCGCGAAAGAAGACTCCGCCGGCTTTGAACGAAGACCTCACTAGGATATTTTTATATATTCTGAATACTATAAAATTATTTCATTGGAAAACGACGAGTTATGCTCTGCATAAAGCTACGGATGATTTGCACGGGAAACTTTCTGGATTAGTCGATTCTTTCGTTGAAGTCATGTTAGGGAAAACCGAGGGAGGTCGATTGAACAGAACGGTGAGTTTCACTCTTAAGCATTGCAAAAACATCGGAGAATTCAATATTGAAATACGCAAGTTTAGAGATATTTTAATCAATGTGAAATTCCCGCAATCAGAAAATTCGGACTTATATACAATTCGCGATGAAATGCTTAAAGAACTCAACCAATTTTTATATTTATCCACCTTTATATAATGGTGTCTGGGTTTCTCCTTGCTTTAGGTCTAATTGGCGTTGCCATTATGTATTATGTTTTGAGAGAAAATAATATTATACCGCATCTTTCTACATTGGAGACGGATATAAATAAATCAAAAGGTTGGTGCCATATAGGCGATAAAACTTGCGTCGATTCGACTAACAAATCAGATTGTATGTCCGGGGATATTTTTCCTACAAAGGAAATGTGTATTAATAGTAAATTACGCTAATTATATTCTCTCTTTACGCGAGGATAATATGTTGGCTGTGTATCGTCAAAACATAATTCGATAATTGGACCAGGAACATCCGAATCTGATGTTGGATAACAACTGACGGAAGTCGTCGTCTTTATTATTTCTCCTGTGCAAATATCCTGCACAGTATTGCATACCAATGTCCCACCATCTGGCAAAGGAATGAATGCAGGAATTGGTATAGGTCCAGGACCATTGGGAAAAAAATCTCCGAGATTTGTACTTGTTGGCGGAGGAGGGGGAGGTGGTATAGTCGGTATTGCCGGGATTCCTTCTTCTCCTCGATTACTCGGTAAATACGTAAATACTCTGACAGGAGACTCGGGGCAATTAGGAGCGCCGCTATAATTGACGCGCGCAAGACTCTTTATGTTTGGATTTGTCATCGTTTCTGTTTGTGATGCCCACGTAGTGCCTCGATTTGTCCAAGTCCCTGTAGCAATTTTAGCATAGCGCTGCGTTTGATTTATACCTGAGCTGTTTTTTTTATATTGCAAAATATTCCCCTTGTATTGCATATCGATTGCATACGACGAAGGCAAACAAGTATTTGAGAATCTTGACCAAGTTCTAGGAAGATTTGGATTATATGACGGTCCCAAGCACGACATATAATACAGAGATATTTTTTAAGGATTAAATTGGTCTTCATTACCACTAAAATACCAACGAAGAGAGAAAAATTTGTTATTCTGTAAATTGAGAGCTCCCGAGCTACTGGAATCTATCATTTTAAGGTTTGGCCCAGTCTTTGCAATCGTTTGAATAGCGCTTGTTCCTAAAGCATAATCATAATACCATAGATTTGAAATATACCCGTCGAATCCGTTATTGAGTGCTACATATACATCGCCATAGTTCTGTTTAGGGACATGTAATATGTCTGTACTGCGTGTCATTGTTCCATTTATATAGACATCGACGACAGTGTTTCTGCAACGAATGATGACGTTTATCCATTTATTCAACGGAATGTTTGGAATACTAATTTCCTCGTTCATTGATTGATACGTATTCATAACAACTGCGAGTTCCGCTTGATTTTGGGCAGTTGTAGTTATATAGAGGCCAGGGGCGTTATTGGGCGAATTGATTCCTGACGCACCCATATTATTATTTCCTTTGTGGAAAACGTGATTGTACGTACCTGGTTGCGTGATTATATTATTTATGAAAATCCAAACAGACCATGTAAACTCTACGCCATTAGGACCATTCACTGACCGTGCTACAGTTCTAGATGTAGAAATGCTGGGGTCTTGGGGGATTATCATTTGATTTCTTGCGTCAATCATACCATTTATCAAATGAGGCGACCCGTTTTTATTAAAGAGCGTCATCAAAATACTTATGAAAATTTGCAGAGCTACTATGAATATTAGTACTGCTAAAAGGAGAAATGAAATACGCGCGACAATGCTATTGGAATTCATAAAATCTTTAATTCCTGACCCTCGGCCTGGAGACCCGAAAAAATCTGTTGCTACCCGGGGAGTTGATTGTCTTGCAGGAGGTCTTTCAAATTCTCTCTCAAAATCTTGTCCTAATCCTTGTGCCGGTGCTGCTGCCGCCACCGGGTCTTGTCCAAACCTTACCCCTCGTTCTTGTTCTTGGCCTGGCATTTTAAAGTCCATTATTATTATTACTTAATATTAAAATGTAAGGCTACTGTTCTCCATACCATTATCTAAAACCGATACTTTTACATTATATTTTCCAAATAAATTAGAAAACCAGCTCGCTCCATAGCCTGCTTGATATATATTCCATACATCTTGCGGATTTAAAGCATTTGGATAATAGCTAAACTTTGAAGTCCATCCTGCGAAACCTCCGTCAGAAGCAATAAATACACTATTAGATGAATTTACAGATGCAATCCCGTGCAAAAGCTGGGTTGAGGTCAGTTTTCCGTCTATATACACATCTAAACTTTTTCCATAAACACTCATTGTAAAATTAACCCATTTTTGTATTGGGAAATTGTTCACGGTCATCGTGGTAGAAGTCGTCGAAACAGGTGTTGAACTACTTAATTTGTAGTTTTGCTTTTTTGTCTCATCGCTATATCCATAAAGAGGTCCACAACCAGTAATGCCTTTTTGAATTTCTTTTGAACCATTTGCACAATACCCATAAGTACCCGTTAAGGCGGTGGCATCGGTTAAATCTCTTCGAATAGACCCTGTTTGCCCAAATGCAGCATACCCAAAAGGAGCGGCAGGTATTTTGTTGATTCCTATTGTTCCTTCACTTTTGCAATCGTCTGTATTACTAGTTAGAGGAGCGCCGTTTGGACAAAACCCGAAAGGCGCTGGAGCCGGAGAAATATTAGAAGTAATAGTGCCACTGGGAGCAGTATTTAAAGTAATTATTATGTTGTTTTGAGAACTGTCGAATTTTACTACTAAATCGTTACCAATTGAAAAGAGAGGTTTGAAGCTACCATATTGATATGACCAATCATTCACATAAAACCATATAGAAACCGCAAAATTCGAATTTCCGCCAATTGATGAACTTGCTAAACTAGTTGCTGGAACAGTTTGCATAGTTGTACCCGCCATTAATCCTGTCAATGTATTTGCATCAGTGATAACATACCGAATAACGATATAAACTAAAACAATCACCACAATTATGATAATTATTGTTTTATAATCCATAATATATAGCAGTATTTTTATTTTCCAAATATTTGCTTAAAGTTATATCCGACACCTTTAACTATTGGCGGGGATTCATTTTTCAAAGAATTATAAATATAATAAATTTGACTACTTGTTATCGCTGTTTTATAATATACTACGCTGCATATGGAACCATTTAACCCATTTACCGAGCCTGCCGTTAAACTATTGTATGAAATATCGGGAGATATGTTTGTAAATGTTTTTACGAGCTCTCCGTTATTAAACAAGTCGAGTGTTCCTCCCGAATAATTAATAATTATATTATTCCATTTTTGCAAGAGAAAATCAGAGAGAACAAATACATTTGCAATATTGTCGTGCGCCATAACGGATATCTGGAAAGTATTTGAAACAGGATTATACGAAAGCGTAGGAACGCCGCTATAATCCAATATGGGTACAAAGGAATCCACATTATGCGGGTTTGTAGAATCCAAAAATATCCAACATGATATCCCGTAATTATAATTATTCACTGTGGTACCATCATCAGGAATGTCATTCAATATTTGATATGACCCTAATGAAGTCGGTGCGGACAATTTCAGAGCATTTCCTAATATATTTTTTCCGCCTTGGTCAGATATTTTTTTATAAACTGGCGCATAATTGAAATAAATAATATACGCGATAATGATTGCAAATAGTAATTTAATATAAGTAGTTTGTGCGTAATCTTGTTTCTTGAGTAATCCGAATATGTCGGATATTATACAAGGAATATAAAAAAAGACATCTACAAGAAAGGTAACAAATGAGTTTTGTTTGACAAAATCTTCGTATTTAAATATTTTATACAATACAGTGAGAAATGCTAGAGCAACAATGATATTAACTACTAAATAATAGATGCCGTTTTTACCAGATAAATTCTGCATTATGTTAACCAACCAATAAATGATTGCTCCTGAAAATCCTAGACCTGATATTATCATGCCAACTTTAGGAAGAACCGCTGGTAGTTGCTCTTTTATTTCGATTCCTATTTTTTCCGAACTCCCGAATATAGAAATTATTAAAGCTATTATCCAAAGTATGCCTACTAAAATAATAAGAGAAAGTAAAAGGACTGACGATTTAGAGTTTAAATTAAATCCTCCGGGAATAGTTAAAATCCCTATTGTCACAGTTATTATAAAAATAAATAAAGAGAAAAATAACCCGTATTGCAAATACAATGTACTGATTGGGGATATACCAGGAAGTTTCGTTTCAGTTAAATATGGCGACGCGGAAAATAGACTAATTATATAAAGAAGACCAAATGCTGCTAAAATAATGGTTGCTATGAGAGAAGGGCCAAAATATGTGGAGATGACTTTATTCGGATTAATTGCGTACATGGATATCATAAAAAAGATAAGGCATACAAATACGGATATGCTCTTCCATTTATCGTTTCTGGCAGTTACGCTACCTAGATAAAAAAGCACCATTCCAACAAGAACAAGAATCGGAGAAAGCAATGCGTCAAAATATTTTGCTATAAATTCACTGCGCTTAGAGAGTTTCTCCACAAATTTTTTCTCGTAATCTGTAGTATAAATCACAATTACTCCCACTATATAAACAATAATTGCCAACACGTATTTGTAATCCATTATCACGCCAATTTTTTCTGAAACTGTCATTCTTACTTTATAAATCCCATACAATAAAGAGAGAAACACTAATATCGCGAGAAAACTCCCCACAGATTCGGCAATTGATGTGCTGTCCGCTTTAGTAGTTGTGCCCCCTATTGGTTTAAAAAGGAGAATATAGACCCATATGATTGCAACTATAAATATACAAAGAAATCCTGAATATAAAAATGTTAAATCGTATTGTTCTGCGCCGTGAGTTGAAAATTGCGCGGAAATTGTCTTGCTAAACAGATATATGATTGAGAAAATCAAGAGAGAAGCAATAAAAAGAATTGCATTTGTTCCAGTACCGTATCCTATATATGTTTCTATACTACCCAATTCAGGATTCAAATTGAAAAATATTTTTATTATTGCAAAGGTTAATATAAAAACGCCTATAAAATACGCAATCATGATATATTATGTACTGTTTATATTTTTACATATTTTCCATGGCCGTTTTATGTCCATGGCATTCTCTGCACATTGCTACTAAATTTTGAACTTCATTACTTCCACCATGTTCTAATCGTATTTTATGGTCCACTTCAAACCATGCATTCAATTGTTTAGAACATTCACCGCATTTCCAATCTTGCATAGACGCCACATATTTCTTTTTCGTCTCGCTCACCGACCTCTTCGTCGCCTTCACTGCGGGCACCCCTCCACCTCCTCCAACTACAACATTCGCATTCATATTATGCATAAAATTCCCGCCTCCGAAATTTCCGTGGTGCGGTTTCGTAGTGAAATCGATTATCGGAGATATCATGTCCATAGATGCTTTGTCAATTGGCATGTATTTAATTACGTTGTTTGCATGCAGTAGTATGTTTTTACATTTCCCTGGGTTCCGTTTGACAATAATGTAAAAAAGAATTGCCAAAAAAATAATGAACGCTATTCTAAAATGCTTTTTATATGAATACAGAATTTTCATGTATTTGCCGTCATGATAAATATTCATAACTACAAATATAAGTGTCCCAAATATAAGTAATTCTAATTTCATATATTATAAACGTGTATTAAAAAATTATTTCTTTTTATAATTTTGAGCAAAATTGTCGGCTTCTTCTTCCTTTGTAGTGTGTCCTCGCATTCCTCCGCAAAATGAACAATAAATTTCTCTGTAAAATTTCTCCGAGCGCTCTAAATGAGCTCGTATCATGTCGTACTCTGTGGCGAAATCTTTCAATTTCAGTGGATACATATCCATATAATCGCAGAGCTTTATATTTCGATTTGGCGTGCCGAATGACCGAATCAGAGAACAATTTGTGCAAGTATGCTCTCGAATCAAATCACTCACCGCTTTCGAAACTTCCGGTGAATATTTTCTATCAGCAGGATAAATTAAATCGAATCTCTCTAAATAATTACCTGTTTTTCTCAAAACTTTCTCTGTCAAAACAAAGACCTCCTCTGATATTTCATCTTGATACAATGAATATTTGACAGGAGAATACATTGTTCTTTCTCTTTTTAAAGTAAATAAGCATTTGTATTTTATTTTCAATTTTTTTTGAAATAAAAAACGGGTGGGGGGATACCCCGTTTTTTATTAATTACTTAATCAATTGATAATCTGGCAAACCACTCCTCCAAAGACTCAGGCGCAGAAGCTGAAAACTTCATAACCGGCGTTTTTGTTGGTAGGGGATTGGAATTTCTAGCTACAAATTCGGCAAATGTTCCTGTGAACAATGTTGTTTGCCGAGGTTTCTCTAAAGGATACAGACCTGATGTTGCATATCTCTCAAATTCTTTTTGGCTGTACTCTGCCCCCCTTTTTGCTCTTTTAGCAGGAGGGGCTCTTTCATCTTCTTCTTCTTCTGCTACTGCTGCTGCTGCGGCTGATTCAAAATTATTTCTTTTCGACACATTCTCATTTCTCACACTATCAAAGTGAAACTCCATAAACGATTTAGCAATAATAGACATATTCTAAATCAACAACAATAAAACTATTCATTAGTAATTAAATTACTTCAATTTTTTTACCCATATTTAAACTAAATATTTCTTACAGGAGACAAAGGATTTTCTTCCATAAACTTACGCGCTATGTTTCCACGAGCTACATTGTAATATTTTTTATTATTTCCAGTCCCAGAAATATTTTTAATTTGATTGCTGAGAGAATTCATTATTTCCTCTATTTTAATAACAGGAATTTCACTGTCCGCATGGTCTAATAAAACATTATACAATTGTTTTACTACGTCAATACACTTTAGGTCACGTGTTGTTATAACTTTCTTTTTAGCATATTCACATGCCACCGATGTCTGAGTAATACAAAATCCCCACAAATCCACGTTTTTCAAATAAATAGGCAAATACCTTTCCATATTCACACCAAATCGTAAAATTATTTTTGTAATATACGTATACATAATATTCATCGTATAATTAATAGATTCATTAGGCTTATTAAAAAGAATTTGATTAATATGATGCATTGTCGAAACATGTCCTAGTCCTCTTTTCTTAATAATGCCATCGATATATGATTTTAAAAATGATGCAATTGTGTCTTTTGTTTGTGGACTTCCCGACGCTTGATATGCGCTCTTGAAATTTTCGTGAAACATTATCACTGAAAAAGGCATGTTATATTGAAATGGTCTTCTACCCATGTCTTTTATAAGAGTCGGCGATTTCATATAAGAGAGACCCCAATCGATTAACCGCGCATATATTTTACCGGTTGCCGCGTCATCCTCGATTAATATATTTGAATCTTTTACATCGCAATGATAGACCCCCCTGCTATTCATAGGAAGTATTCCATTTTTCAATAGCTTCATAAGAGCTTTATTCATCGCAATTATTTTTTGAGTATTCAAATTAATACCGCGCAAATAATCCTTCACATCTACTCCGCCAAATGGCATATTGATTATTTTCAATTGTCGTAAAACTGCGTTGTCGTTTATTGCGTTTGCCGATATCCCTTCATCCACCAAATTTGAACAAACATCATCGTATTCTACCAAATCGGAAGTACTCAATTTTTCTGGCTGACACATTGAGACCCCATTAATCAAAAAATAATCAGAATAATTCGGGATTTTTGTAAGCTGTCTACTAAATTTTTGAATATCATTATATTCTGCTTCCACATATTCGGTTTCCATTAATTTGGAAACCATTTTCTTTGTAGGGGAAACCGTTGACCCTTTGCATTTCAATGAAGGATTGAAAATACATCCATATCCTCCGGCGCCTATAGATTTTCCTCCTTTTCTTGTCCTTTTTTTAAGCGTTTTCTTGCGCATTATATAATATGCTTATATTTTTTTATGACGCGTATTTATTGCTAAATGCTTATCCATTTTTCGAATACTTGACTTGAGAAATTCATTTAGTTTTTGTTTCTTAATTGATGTATGGTGCTCTTTTCTTCGTTTGTTTGTACCCGTTTTCTTTATAATTCTCTCTTCATTTGATTTTCTTCTTCCTTTACCTTTTCCACCGACCAACATTGTCGCTCCCACCGCTGTCAACAAAGCTATAACCGCTGCGCCGGCTAACCCCCATGTTGGCGCGGTCCAATCTAAACTACCTGGTTTTGCGGTTGTTGTAGTTGTTGCTTCAGAGGTAGAATTACCATTTATATCTTCTTCGTCTTCCTCTTCCTCTTCCTCTTCGTCTTCCTCTTCGTCTTCATCAAATCTTTGAGTAATTTGAATTTTAAGTTTTGGTATAATAGCAGTTAATCTCGCTTTTTGTTCTGATGACAATTTTTTAGACTTAATTAATTCTAATGCATCACTCGATGTCAACGAATTCAATAATGAAATTATTCCGTCTTCATTACCGGCTTCATTAAGTAATTTATTCAATTCAATTTGTTTTTCATCCAATGTTGGAGAAGGAAGTCCTCTTCCTTTGTCGTCTTCGATTGTCGCTTGTGCTCCTTGTTTTGAAGTAAACCAACCATTAGTAATTCTAGACAAAAAATTTGAACCTGGTTTTTTTAACTCTTCTATGTCACCCGAACTAGAATTCAATGTCGTGTTCCAATCTATTCCCTCTGTTAAAAGAGAAAGCTTGAAAAGCATCTCTATCAACATAGCATTTGCTATGTAGCAATGTGAAGGCAATTTTAACTCGATAGTACATAATACCCCCGGACTTTTCATTGTAAGCCTAGCTATTTGGGCAAAAAATAAATTTGCACAATCCAAAGTGTTTTGAGGCTTATCATTCACTTGAATGATTCCAGATTCGTTTGATGTTTCTTCAATACTTTCAATTTCAACGCTGGATTTATCTATAAAGGTAACAATATTTTGTTTTATTCGTTCCAACATTTGCTTATACGTCCATTTAAATATAACATTCAAATTGTAAAAAAACGTTGAATTACCGCCAACTTGACCTCCTTTTATCTGCTCCTCTACAGCATTAAGAGAAAGTAAATCATTTAGTAGTGTAGCAAATTTACTGTTATTGTCATCGATGTTATAATAAGCATTATTCTTTAATTTTTCAATACTAATTTCACTTCTTGCCTTTTCAAGTATTTTAGACAAATCCACACCAGGAGTTTTATCCAGAGGGGTTTCGACCCTGTAATATTGATATGAGGAAGAAGTTTTTGCAGTTGACTTCAAAATATCAATTGCAACACTAATTGCAATCATGCATTCTCTCTTCATAAATTTAGGATACGTTTCTTCACGCCTCATGCTGTAATTACAATTTTTAGGAGGTTGAATATCGTAGTAGTTAAGCAATTTTCTTACGACTCTGCATTTGTCAAATGCTACATTAAAATTATATATTGGGTTATCATTAAGTGTTTTAGAAATTTTTGAACCGACTTCATTCATGCCTGTTTTTATCGTGTTTAAATATTTTTTTAATGATGTTATAAATGGACTCGATGTGTTGTCTTCTTCCTTAACAGGCAGAGATGCTTCTGCTGAAGTATTTAATTCACCGCTAGTCTTCTCCTGGGTTTTGTCTTTTATCACATTACGCGCTTTTTCTTTAAATACTGGATTCATTTTTTGTAATATTTCAAGACCTCCAAGACTATACCATAGTGTTTTAGTAAATTTTGTTTTTAACTCTGGTTTTGATTCAATTATTTCTACCATTACTCTTGTTAAGTCTTCCCACTCTGGCCATCCTCCACTCCATAATGCTCTAGAAAAATGATATTTATATGTATGAAAATACTGAAATAACGGGTCAAACTCTTCTTCAAAAAATACAATTCTACTGTCTGCTTTGTAATCTTCGGACCCCAAAACAAATTCATCATTGAGACGAGAGAATGTATTTCTATTTATAGCAATATTAGCATCAGTCATTTTATCATTCAAAAACTTTGTCAGAATATCTTCTTCATCAGCTTGTCCAAGAGCTTCCACGAGTTCTTCTTCTCCTTCTTCTCCTTCTTCTTTTGGCGCTCTTGGTGTAGTAGTATTCGCCAGAGATATTGCAAGGGCATCTTCCTCTGGACTCCCTCCGACTTTATCTTTTTCTCTTATGTCTGCATTTTGCATAATATACTTTAATCCATTCGTAGGAGATATTTTAAAATGAATGCATGATATATCTTTACCGCAATATAACCGCACAATATCTTTCTCTCTAATAAAATTCATAAAATTGGCGTTCTTGAATAAAATTCTGTGCGTATTTGAAGGGTTTGCTATTAATGTTGCTATGTAGGTCGGAGATACGCCTGTTTTGTTTAAAACATATTGCACGCTTTCAATTGTTTTTTCCTTCGATTTTGGAAATGCTGATGGCGTGGTATCATTAATCCAAGATTTAAATTTATCAAAACATGTTAACTGTTTGGCTGCTTCTATTATCTTTTGCAAATCATCTGGTATAACACCTTCACTAGTAAATAACAAAAAGGTCAAAAAATTTATTAACGATTGCTTAGGAATTGCTCCGCCAACCATACCGCCGGATGTAATTTTTTCCTTAATAGAACCCATTAAAGAACCAACAGGCTTAGTAATGGAGTCTGTAAAGATTTTTGATTTTTCTTCAAAGAAATCTCCTACATTTTTAACAGTACTAGTTGGCTCGTTAAGAGGGTTATATTTTATAAAATTTTTCATCTTGGAATCTCTGTCGACACTACCTCGTTTTAAAAGAGTATTTTTACGGTCCCAAACAAATTTATTCTTAAGAAACTCATCAAATGTATTCTCTAACTTAGCCAATTTATCAATATCAGATACTGGAATAGGAGGGGAGCCCTTCAACTTTATAATTTTATATATAATAGCATACCGCGTATTAACAGGGTTGTCTGTAGTTAAATCTGTAAAAAAAGTTTTTAAATTATCATCAATAAACGCATTAACCTGCGCTGTCATGTCCTCGTCATTAAAAATTTGCCATGACATTGTGTAAGGTTTAATAATTTGAACTGCGCCTTTTTTATTTTCTTCTTTAATTTTTCTATCCAAGTTTTCCACAAACGTTCGCAAAATACTATACGCTTTTTCTTTGAAAGGGTTGAAAATGCTACCTTCGGATAATTCCAAAACAAAAGGTTTCTTATCGTACCATGTATCTAATATTTGTTTAACTCTTTTATGGTCATATTTGGTGTCGTCCACTGTAACATCTTCGATATATTTCAAATCTTTTGCAGTAATTCCGGGTTCCAATGGACCGTATGTTTTTTTAAATGTTGCTTCCGCATCAAGCGTGAGGCCCAGAGCTGTTGCTTGCTCGAGTTCTGGGGTTGGTGGAAGTGGAGGGGTTGGCGGTAGTATAGTTGGCGGTAGTATAGTTGGCGGTGTTGGCGGTGGAGAGGATTTTATAGAATACCCTGTAAATAACAACAGCATATCGTTTGCTAAATCATAAAGATAATTGCACGCAAATGAAACCATGTCTACCGGGACTTTTACTAAGTCTCCTGGGTCGAATCCTGCTATTGCAAATACTTGTAATCTTGCTTTATCCAGTAGCTCTTTTATACTCTGTAACGCGTCTGAAACAAAATCACCACCCACTTGTTTTCTCATTTTCATTTTTCTTGTCTTTTTAAATTTTCTATGTTTCCTTCGTCGTGAACCACCTCTCGCCTTTCCCGTAAACAACTTCAAAATATTCGAAAACACGCTATCATCTTCCAAATTTTTCTCTTCAACTTCAGTTAGAGGCGACACTTTAGTTTCCATCTTAACATGGGACACATTTTTCAACAAATCGCATAAATAAATTCCATATAAATTAGTAAATGAATTATTTAATGTATCTACTTTATTATCTACTAATGCTTTTTTAGTGGTTTCCATAAGTGTTTTTACATATTCTGCATATACATTTTGCAATATGGGGACAAACCTTCCGCTTTCCCATGTATAAAACTGCATGTAGATATTTAAGTTGCTTGGATACGATTTGTTAGTTTCAGTATCTACATGTGTATCTACATGTGTTTTTAGAGAGGTTACTCTTGTTTTAATGACAGATTCTTCTGTAGGGGTAGGCGTTTTTTGTACAAAATCTTTAAATTTAATATAGTTTTCACCTGCAACAATATCGGAGTTCGCATCGGTCAAACCAAATTCTTTATTAAGATAGCGGTTATAGTCTTCTATGAACGTATTATTACCAATACTATCTGCTTTATCTATCAGGATTTGACTGTCAACATCGGTTTCATTAAAATTTTCCGGAACATCTCCTATATATTTACTAATTGAGTTACTTACGTTTTTGACACCATACTTGCTCTTTTCTGCAACTTTTTTAAATTCTTCAAACAAAAAATTAAACGCGTCATAATCAGGGACTTCGACTGAACCTCCAACTTTTGTACTACTACCAGAAGTACTTTCTAAAAAAGAAGCCTTCAAAAAACTAACCAGGTCAAATAATTTAGTAAATTCTTTAACACTTTTCTCATCAGTTACTTCAACCACCGGATGGGTTTCAATCTTATCTAAAGACTCTTTAATCCCATCTACTACTAAAATATTGCACGGCTTTTTAGGATTTATATTTTTATATCTTTCGACAACCATGTATAAATATAAAAATTTTACAAAGTTTTTCACCTCGCCAAATTTGTCTGTTTTATCTGTACTTGTTTGAGGTTTTGGGGGTTTTACAGGATATGATTTAGAGAGGATAGGATTAACAACTTCCATTGGTGTAGTACTTTTACCAGATATAATTTTATTTGCTGACAACGCTAAAGCTAATGCTAAAGATTCTGTATGAGAACTGAGAACTTCAACTGCTTTTGCAACTACTACTTGGGCCAATGTTAGTTCTTCAATTTTAGCTTTTAATCTGTCAATTTCATTTTTATTTAATCTATTTTGAGCTTCTGAAACTTCTCTATTTCTATTTTGCTGTTCTTGTTCTTGTAATTGTAATTTAAGTTTTTCTTCTGATACTCTTTTTTCATCAGCAATTCTCTCTTTTAACTCTTCCAATTCGAGTGTTTGAGCTTCGTGCTTCGCAATTAACTCTTCGTGTGCTATTTTATTACTTTCGATTTGTTGAGCAAGTGTTTGCTTTGTGGTTTCTACAAGTAATGTTGACGCGAAAAGTTGCTCTTTTAAATTACCTAATTCAGATGCATTTGCAATTGCATTGGTTTCAATTTGTTGAAGTAACTCTCTGTTAGATTCTTCTAACGCAGTTTTTGCTTCTTGTACTGCAAGTATTTCAGAATCTTTTAATGCAATTGAACTAGTATTGGAAGACGTTAGTAACGCAATTTGGTTTTTGTAATTTTCTTGTAATTTGTCATTTTTTTCTATTTCCGCGATTAGTTGAGTCTCTGTTAAAGATGTTTTATGTGAAAGTACTGCATTAGCATTTTGTAATTGTGTAGTAGTTTCTTTATGTGATTCTAATTGTGCATCCGATTCATCCTTAAGCTTCTCAATTTCTTCATTTAAATTATTTATTTTTTCTAATTTTTCTTTGCTAAGTTCGTGATTTTTTGTTAGAGAAGTCACTAATTCAGCTCTCTTTGTTTCAAGTGTCATTTGAATTGTGGTTAATTCGGACTGTAATTTTTTATTTTTTGTTTCAGCTTCAAGAACTTTTTGTTTGAGGGCACTCTTATCCTTTTCAAATTCTTCGGTAGCGGTGGTAAGAGCAGTTGAAGCAGCAGCAGACGCTCGTTTTGCCTCTTCTAATTCTTTTCCAAGTTCGACCACTTTAGCATCAACCTCTATCTTCTCGTTTTTAGAAGCGGTTAAAGCAGATTCTGCTTCTGTTATTTTTTTAGCATTAGCTTCCAATTGTGATGTCAAACTCTTGACTGTTTCTTTTTGCGCGGTATTTTCGCTGGTAAGGTTTTCAATTGTCTTGTTTAATTCAGTATTTTTTGTAGTTGACTCCTCAAATTGACTCTGTAACCCTTTCATTTTTTCTTCCTGAGCTGTTTTTTCTGAAGTTAGCGCGCTCACTGTGCTTTTTTCTTGGTCTATTTGTGATTGTAACACAGCTTTTTCAGATTCTGACGCTGTTAATAATGCAGATTCTTTTTCTTTCAAGGTTTTCACTGCTTGTTCTAATGCTGCATCTTTTTCTGCAATAGTAGTTTGTGCTGTTTTTAAAGCATCTGATTGTGTTTGTAAACGTTTTGCATTAATTGCCTGTTCTGATTGCAATGTTTGAATCTGCTCTTGATTACTTGCATTTGTTTCTTTTAATTGTGTATTCTCTTTTTTAGCCGATTCTATTTGAATTGTCAACTGAGCGTTTTCTTCACTTTTTGCATTGATTTTGCCTGTTAATTCTTTAACCTTTGTTTCTACGCTGGTTTTCTCTCCTTCTAATCTTGATACGGTTTCTTTATTAATTTTTATTTGTTGTTCCAACCCAGTTTTTTCTTGCTGTGATTTTTCACTGGAGGCAGCCATATCCGTTTGTGCTTTTTCTAACGATTGCTTAGCAGTCTCTAATTCAGAAGTTATTTGAGATTCACGAGAAGTTGCATCAGTCAATTGTTTTTGAGCTTCTTCCAACGCAGTTTTACTCGATAACAATTGTGATTCTTTTTCTTTTAATGCGAATTCACTTGCCGAAACTTTTCCTTGTAATTCTCCGGTACCAGATTCTAAAGTACTTATTTTAGTTTGTAACTCGGCATTTTCTGCTTGTGCTGTTGCAATTGTTTCCGTTTGTTCGGAAATATTACCTTCTAATTCACTTTGTTTTTCTGTCAATGTGCTTACTTCATCAGTTAAAGTTCTATTTTTTTCCAAGAGTTCCTTGTTAATAATTTCAAGTGATTCTTTCCACCCATAATCTAGTGCAACCTCATAACTGTTCGATGAAATATCAATATCAGTTCCATCTGACGAAAATACCTGCGTATTATACTGGTTTTGCATTAATCCCCAATTTAAAGCTTCAATCGCAGGGGTTTCTACTAACTCAAAGGGTGGTTGATAAGCTGGCATTACAACTCCAAACACTTGAGAAAATGTTGGCGCTGTTTTTGTTAAAACCAAAGCAGATGAATTGGTGGTAGCATGAACAGTTGGAATAAAACTTGCTGCTAAAAAAATTAATAACCACCACATTGAAAATTTTTTATTTGAAGTTGTTTTAGGGGTAGAATATGGGGTTTCTTCTTTCTCCGCTTTAAATATTTTGTCAATTATATATTTATATTGTGTACCCGTAAATGTTGGAATTACTACATCAGTACCCTTTTTAATATCCGTAATAATTTGTTCAATGTTTACCTGTTCTTCTACCTCATTTGCATCTTCATATATTTGTTCTAATAAATCTTGGCAAAGACTTTTAATACATTCAGTTGTTTCTTCATCACATGGCTTTTCTCCTTCTTCTCCTTCTTTTGTTGAAAATTTCATAATAATAGGTGCAAATATGCCTTTCAATTCATCCATATTTGGATTGTCTAATTGTTCAGTTATTTTAGTACACATGTTTTGAATTTCCGAGCAATTTTTATCTGCATTTGCTATGTGGTAAATAAACAATACATTCGATAATATAAATTTATAATCAGATACTTCGATTAACCCGGGTACTGCCTCTTCCTCTTCTTCTTCTTTTGATGTAGTCTCTGCTAATTTACGCGCTTCTTCTTCTTTTGCTTTTCTCTCTTCTTCTGCTTTCATCGCTTCATAAGCAGCTTTAATATTATCAAAATAATTAATTATAGTCTCTAATTTAACCCCGCCACGTTGTATTTTCTTTCGAGTTTTTCGTTTACCTCCTGTTAAATTATAACTTTTTGCATTGACCAATAATGTATAAAATAAAGAGAATACACAAATAATGTCATTTTGATTGAGAGAATGTTCGGATGAAGTGGTTGCTGTTAAAGTTGTGCCAGTTATTGTATAGGAATAACCTTTAACATTAGTTAAAATATTTGCATAACAGTTTGGGGCTGGGGTTTTATCAGTAGTAGTAGTAGTAGTAGTAAGAGAATGTTCAATTTTGTTTAATATCACTTTATTAAGGTCCACAATAGTAATTTTCAATGAGGTAGATAGTTCTTTAAATTTTTCCCCTGCAGCTTTCCTTATTTCATAAAAGAAATCTGTCTTTGCTGCAGCAATCTCTGCTGTTAGTATGTTATCACCATATGTCGTATCCATGTATTGTTTAAATGTTTCATCTGGTGGTGAATTGTCGTCAATATACGAATAAATTTTATCTTTATTTTCTGTTGTAATTTTACCAACTGCTTTTAGACTCAGTATATCTTCAACTTCCTTTATTTTTTCAAGCCGTATTCTAAATGCATCTAATTGTTTTACACCCTCACTTTTTTCTTCTTTTGATTGTGATTCTTTAGGGACAGCATTACTCATACCTAGCTACAATATCATAATATTATTTATTATACAAGTAGTATGCAATACCCGAAATAATAGCTAAAATGCATATATAGACAATTCTTTCTCTCCATCTATTGAATTCGAGGTGTTGGATGTTCTTTGATTTTGCGTATTCAGCATAGAGTTTTGCAATCGGATATTTCGGTTTTTCCAAAAGAACATTAATCTTGTTGTGAATAAAGTGCATCCAGCTCACAAAAGACTTTCGCGATTCTAAATAAGGAGTAATCGGATATTCATCGAGTAAATTGCTAAATGTTTTTGACATTTCGGGAACAGGAATAAAAAGAGGAATACTATGAACAAAATCATAGTATTTCTTTTTCACAACAGAGTTAGGATGGAGAGGATAAGTAAGTGTAACTGCGTGTAAAAAATACCAGTAGTGAGGTCCCCAAATACTAGAATCTAAATTCATTGTTTTAATATAAATATAATTTACAATTTAAATCAATGAAAAGCTCGTGCAGCAATTGCGGAAATAGTGGCCATATTAATTATCAATGCAAATTGCCGATAACAAGTTATGGTCTTATTGTTTATAGAAACACTCCTGACCAAGGCCCTCAGTATCTCATGATACGCCGTAAAGACAGTTTCGGCTATATCGATTTTATGCGCGGTCATTACCAATTGAATAATATAATTCATCTAAAGCAATTGATAGACGAAATGTCTGTCCAAGAAAAAGAGAGAATCTTATCCGAGCCTTTTCCTAAACTTTGGCAACAATTATGGGGAGAAGGCAGTGGGATACGTCATCGAGGCGAAGAGCAATCTTTAAACAAGAAGTTTGATATTGTCCGGTCAGGTATTATTAAAGACGCCGACGTGATTACGCTCAGAGAATTAGTAGAGACCAGTTCCACTGCTTGGCCAGAAACTGAATGGGAATTTCCTAAAGGTCGCAAGAATCACGGAGAGAAAGATTTGGATTGCGCAATAAGAGAGTTTGAAGAAGAGACTGGTTGCGATAGAAAATATATTTCCGTAGTCGAAAACGTCATACCGTATGAAGAGATGTTTATCGGTTCAAATCATAAAGCATATAAACACAAATATTTCTTGGCATGCTATGACGGCTCTGCTTGTATGCGCGAGGATGTTTTTCAGAAGACCGAGGTGAGCGCGGTGCGATGGAAGACATTAGACGAGTGTTTAGAGACGATTCGCCCCTATAGTGTAGAGAAAAAACGGATTGTCGCCGCGATAGACAGGTTATTAAAAGAATATGTTTGTATATAATACAAGAATGTTGAAACAAGAGCAACAGGAGCGGGCATATTTGAAAGCACATCCAGAAGAAAATCGGAATCTGTATCCGACTCTGAATGATGCCTTATTTAACGTCAAAATAGCGGAGAAAAAAGAATTCAACGATACGCAATACGACGGGACTGTATATGATGTCAAAAAACAAGCTGATATTTTAGCGAATGCTGAATTTGAGCTGCAACCACATCAACTTTTCGTCCGGAATTTCATGTCGTTTAATACGCCGTATAACAGTCTTTTGCTCTATCATGGTCTCGGCTCTGGCAAAACGTGTTCCGCTATTGGTGTATGCGAGGAGATGCGCGATTATTTAAAGCAGACTGGATTAGACAAAAAAATCATCATTGTTGCGAGTCCAAATGTGCAGGACAATTTCCGGTTGCAGTTATTTGACGAGCGCAAGTTGAAAAAAGTGGGGAACACGTGGACCATGGGCGGTTGCATCGGCGATAAATTATTAAAAGAAATACAGCCATCAGGTATGAAACCAATAGAAAGAGAGAAAATTCAGAGTCAGATTAAATCTCTCATAAATAATTATTATGAATTTGTAGGCTATACTGAATTTTCGAATTATTTGGAGAAAAAGAGCAAAGTCATAAAATCCGAATTCAGCAATCGACTCATTGTCATTGATGAGGTACACAATATAATTGACGAAGGCCAAAACGTTTCCAAAACGGCAGGGCAAACGATAAAGAAAATTGCGAATCAAATGATAAAACTTGTCAAAGGCAGTGACAATGTTCGATTACTTTTATTGTCGGCGACACCGATGTACAACAGCTACAAAGAAATACTTTGGCTAATCAATTTGATGAATATAAATGACAAACGCGCATCCATTAGCGTGGGCGATATTTTTGACAAAGATGGGGAATTTAAAGAGCCGTCTGGCAAAGAATTGTTTATGCAAAAAATTACTGGATATGTTTCTTATGTAAGAGGAGAGAATCCGTATACATTTCCATATAAAGTGTACCCCCATTTATTCTCTCCTGCGAATACATACGCGGAGGTACGCAGGCCAACGATTCAGATGAATACGAAAGAAATTGCGCCGGAAGACGCTATGCAAAATCTGAATCTGTTTTTGACAAAAATTGGACCCTATCAGCAGAAAGGTTACGATTATATTATTGACAGTTATTCGAGAAAGCAATTTGATGAATCGGCGATTGCGTTTGAAGATATGCAATCGTTTGGATATACTATTTTGAGATTACCTCTTGAAGCTCTGAATATGGTTTATCCTATGGATATAGACTTTGCGGGAGGCGCTGGGTCCTCTGAAGAAGACAGTAGTAGTATGTCTTTAGATAGGGGTGTCGAAGGAGAAGGAGAAGAAGGCGACGACGAATCAGAAGAAAGTGTAAAAGACGGCGCTTCTATACGCGTATCAGAATTAACAGGGATACATGGTTTAGAGAGGTTAATGAATTTTGAGAATTCAAAATCGCGCGGTACGAAAGGCGGTTTTTCGTATAAAGAGAGTACGCTCAGTAAATACGGTAGAATATTCTCTCATAAAGAGATTGGAAAATATAGTTGTAAGATTAAAAATATTTGTGATAATTTGGCGGCGGGTTGTCAGGGAATCGTCATGATATATTCAGAATATTTGGACGCAGGCCTTATTCCGGCAGTATTGGCAATAGAAGAGCTGGGATTTGTCAGATATCAAGGAGGCGGAGGAAAAACGCTGTTGACCGAAAAAGCAATGGAGAAAGAAATACGCGGGAATTACGCATTCATATCGGGTGACAAAAGACTTTCGCCGGATAATAATAAAGAAATCAAAGCTCTCACAAGTGATAACAACAAAAACGGAGAGAAAATTAAAATCGTCTTTATATCGCGTGCAGGGGCGGAGGGACTCGACTTGAAATTTATTCGTCAAGTACATATTTTAGAGCCGTGGTACAATTTGAACCGCATAGAGCAAATCATAGGACGCGCTGTCCGAAATTTCAGTCATAAAGAATTGCCATTTGAAAAAAGAAATGTCCAAGTATTTTTATACGGCACTGTGCTTCGCGATGAAAACGTCGAGGCAGCGGATGTATATGTTTATAGGTTTGCCGAGTCAAAATCGATAAAAATTGGGAAAATAACGCGATTAATGAAAGAAACGTCCGTCGATTGTATTTTAAACCATAACCAGACGAATTTTACGATTTCAAATATGAAGCAAAACGTAGAGCAAGTATTATCGAATAAAATGGTTCTCTCTAATTTCAAAGTCGGCGATGAGCCTTTTTCAAGCGCATGCGATTACATGGGCGATTGCGAATACAAATGTAATCCGGATAAAGATATTGCATCGGAGGACATTCGAGAGGAAAATTACAATGAAAAATATATTGCGACAAATATTGACCGTATTATCTACAAGATTAAAAAACTTTTCTATGATAAATATTTGTATAAAAAGGCAATCTTAATTGGCATGGTAAATACGCCGAAGCCTTATCCAACCGCGCAAATCTATTATGCGATAACGCAGATGATAGAGAACCGCGATGTTTTGGTAGACAAATACAATAGACATGGATATTTGATAAACAACGGAGAATATTATTTGTTTCAGCCGGTTGAGATTAAAAACAAGAATATTTCTCTCTTTGAGAGAGAATTCCCAGTAGAATTTAAACCAGAAAAAATCCTTGTAAAAGGCAACGTCGAAAAAAAAGAAGAGCAAGATTTCGAAAAAACCGCGCCCATTATGGATTTGGCAATAGACAAAATGACCGCCGATTATGAATTGGCAGTAGACAGCTATTCGGAAATTTCCGCAAATACAAGTTATAAAGTTCAGAGAGGCGACGATAATTGGTTTAAGCATTGCGGAGTAACCATCTATAAATTGGAAAAGAAGGGATACGACAAAAAAGAGTTATTCAAAATGTTAGTTGAACATATTGTCGATATTATGTCGTTTAAAACAAAGTTGCACGTATTACAGTACGTATTTTCAGAAAAGGTCGACGGTATTTTTAGAGAAATGCGGGAGTATTTTGAAGAGAATTTCGTTATATATAAATCATTAGTATGTATTATTCTTTATGACGACCAAACGCCGGTTATAATGAAACTTACTTCAGGAAAAACATGGTCGGTTGCGACAGAAATGGAACAAAGAGATATTTTAAAACAAATTGAGAAAGAAGAGAGAAATGCCGCGAATATTGTGGGATTTATGCAATATGATAATACGACAGATTCATTCATGTTTAAAATTAAAAACAATATGCTCGCAAAAAATTTGGGAGCCAGTTGCGAACAGATGAATAAAATAAAAAAAATAGAAATGTTAAATCTCATTCTAGGAGAGAAAGAATATACTTCGGAAAATACGCGAGGGATGGTTCAGTCTGAATTATGTTCTCTCATTGAATTTATTTTAAGATATAAAACGAAAAATACGGAAAGTATATGGTTTTACGATAATGAAATAAAATTGAAAAAGAATTAAATAAAAGTCATTGTATTATATAAGTCATGAAATCTTCCAGCAAACGACGCGAACCGAAAGAATCTTCTTCTTTATTCTCGAAAGCCGTTTTGACACGCGCAATTGTTTTGCCGATGACTTCGATTGGGAATAATGTGCGGGATGTCATTGAAAAAGTGATTAAAAAGACTTGCGAGGGGAAATGTTCTATTGAAGGATATATTAAAGAGGATTCGTGCAATGTCATTACGTTTTCGAGCGGTATGGTCGTTTCATTGAATATAAAATTTAATGTGGTCTTTGAATGTATGGTGGCATGTCCTTCAGAAGGAAGTATCATACGTTGCAAGGCGAGGAATGTGACCAAGGCAGGTATTTGTGCAGAAAGTTTAGAAGAACGGCCTTCGCCGATTATCGTTCATGTTGCGCGAGACCATCATTTCATGAGTGAATACTTTTCGTCGATTAAGGAACACGACGAAATCGAGGTGAAAGTAATTGGACAGAGGTTTGAATTGAACGATAAACAAATATCTATTATTGCAAGTTTAATTGAAAAGGCTTAAAAACTTTTTATAATATAAGGATAAAATGACAGATTTTTTACCGTTGGAGAAGTTGAGCAGACAAATCGAATCGATGCCAATGCAGAATCATATTGAAATCCTTAAAATATTGTCGAAATACAAGAGTATTACTTTGAATGAAAACAAGAATGGCGTTTTAGTGAATTTGACGGATGTTTCGAGTTTAGTGATTGACGAGATTTCAGCGTATGTGAAATATGTGGAAATACAGGAGAAAAATTTGAATGAAGTGGAGTTGAAAAAGGCAACATTTAAAAACACATATTTTTCAAAAGATAATAAAGAAATGCCGTCATATTCAACATATGCATGAAATTATTGAGAAATTAGAACCGTATATGCTAGTTTTTAAAGAAGAGAAGAAAGAAGAAAAAGAAAGGGAAAAAGTGAAAGTAATTGAAAGGGAACCAGTGAAAGTGAAGGTAATTGAAAAAGAACCACCATTTGCAGTACCAGAGGAAGACAAATTGTTTTGGATTTTTTTCATTATCAAGCACGGGTTTTCAAAATATCAATATCCAAATACAACTTCATTCGTGAATGAAAAACTAGCGAAATTTGAATGCATTGAGCATTTAAGAACATGCAAAGATAAATTGAGAGAATGCAAGGTGAGGAAAATCAAGGAGAATATTGAAGACGATTTGGCAAATAAACCCATCATAAGTATTTTAACGTTTTTTGCTATGTGTTTGGTGGAGCCAGTCAATGTAATACTCATACAGGGCAAAAAATACTATCAGATTCATAATAATGAAGCGTCGGACGAGTATCACATCATCTACTACAAAAGCAAATACAAAGTGCATTATTTGACGGATATCCCGGATAAACACGTGGAAAATTTGTATAAATGCGAAGACTTGAATGTAGACAAAACACTGAGAGCAATAAGTTATTATAAAGTTGGGGATTTGTTAGATATTTGTAAAAAAGTATCTTTAGATGTGAGCGCATATAAGAAAAAGGATGAAATTTATTCGGCTATTGTTTCATTTTTATTATAAAAATTGAATAAGATAATAAAAATTAATGTTATAATATAATAATGAAATCCTCAGTCTCGAATCCAAAGGTTGAATTTGAAAAAATGCTTGATGTATTTTGGAAAAATAACCCATTCAATTTACACGATAAAGTTGTGCACGAATTGGAAGTGAGGTTTGGGACGAAAGGCGCGAAGATTACAAAGATTGATTATGACAATGTAATAAGTAAAATCAAATCCTTTGGCTTTTCAGCGGAAAACCCCGCTGGCTCGTATATGCTGAGAATACAAAGTGATTCCGAAGAACAATCCGAAGTGCGTACTGAAATCGAAGGATTGCTTGAAATACAGCAATACTGTAAAACAAACACGGTAAAACAATTAGAAAATGTGAAATTCAATAAAAAAACAAAGGCAATGCAACCGGTGGATTTCGAAGATTTCAATTTCAGAGTTTCCTACCAGAGAGAAGAAGAATTAAAACGCTCTCATCACGAGGTCGTGGCGATTCTCGAAAATTGGGCGGACACAAAGAAATACCATCGCTTTATGAATCGTATTACATTTACGCATCCAGATATACCTGTGAAAATAGATTTCAGCGTTGTCAAGAGCGCAGGAGAGAATAAACGAAAAAGTTATGTTGCAGATACTATTTCAGCAGTCGATATTTTCAGCAGTCCAGAGCATTTTGAAATCGAGTTGGAAGTTGATAATACGGAGATTGGGCCTTTTAAAGATGTCAATAGCAGTGCGGATTTAATTGCCGAGATTCGGAAAGTCATTAAATTCGTATTGATGGGATTGCAAGGGACCAACTACCCGATTTCAGTCGGAGAAAAAGCGGGTGTGATAACGGAATATATGCGGCTTATTCATGGTGAGCAATATGTCCAAGGCCAGCAGAAAATTATCGCGAAAAATTTCATTGGACCCTCTACATATACACTTCAAATGGAAAATATTGTGGAGCCTACTGCGGATATAGTCGCGCCGAATATTCGAGAAAATTACACGGTCACTGACAAAGCGGATGGTTCGCGAAACATGCTCTATATTTCAAAATCAGGCAAACTGTATTTGATTACGTCGAGTATGCAAGTGATATTCACAGGCGCTGTCGTAGAAAATCGTTCTCTCATTCAATCATTGTTTGACGGAGAATTGATTTCTCATAACAGAATCGGAGACTTTATAAATTTATATGCCGCGTTTGATGTCTATTATGTGAATGGCAAAGATGTCAGAAGCCACGGGTTTGTAAATGACGGGAAAGGAACAGTCTTCCGCCTCGATTTGTTGAAGGCCAATATAAAATTAGTTATTGAAGGCGCTAAATCCGTTGTTCCGCATAAACCATCTCCGATTCGAATCGCGAGCAAGAAGTTCTATATGAACACGTCGTCTACAACTATTTTCGATAATTGTTTGAAAATTTTGCAGAACGATTCGCAAGGGCTGTTTGAATATAATACTGATGGGCTCATATTTACGCCGTCCAACATGGGCGTTGGTCTAGACAAAATCGGCGGTCAGAGTCCAAACAGACGTATTGCATGGAAGCATTCGTTTAAATGGAAGGCGCCCGAATTCAATACAATCGACTTTCTGGTTTCAACCGAAAAATTAGAATCTGGTGTAGATATTGTCACGCCAGTTTTCCAGAAAGGTACTACTGCGGGTTCTGCTGTGCAGTTATTCGAGTATAAAACGCTGGCGCTCCGCGTCGGAGTTGACACCTCAAAACATATGTATTTGAATCCTTGCCAAGATATTATGGAAGATAAAATGCCTTTGCCAGGTAAAGCGTCCGACAACGAGAATAAGTATTTGCCTTTGAGGTTTTATCCGTCGGACCCGCCAGATGAACGCGCAGGCATTGTCAATATGATGTTGAAAAAAGACGAAGCCGGAAACAATCAGATGTATACAGAAGGTGGCGAAATGTTTGAAGATGGAACCATAGTAGAATTCAAATATATTCACGAGAGAGAAAACGATTGGAAATGGGTTCCTATCAAAGTCAGATACGATAAAACCAGCGAATACAGAAACGGAGAGAAAAACTTTGGCAATGACTACGACACCGCGAATAACAATTGGAAAACAATTCATAAACCATTGACACTCGAAATGATAACGACCGGCCAGAATATTCCTGCTGGGATTGTCGACGACTCGGTGTATTACAGTAACATTTCGAGCAAGTCTACAAAAGCTCTCCGTGATTTTCATAATTTGTTTGTGAAGAAAGCGTTGATTGTGGGGACATCGAAAAAGGGAGATTCTTTAATTGACTTTTCAGTAGGAAAAGCTGGAGACTTCCCGAAATGGATAGAAGCCAATCTCGATTTTGTCTTTGGTATTGACATTCACAATGATAATATTGAAAATAAAATAAACGGAGCATGTGTGAGATATTTTACATACTACAAAATGCACAGGAAAATTCCGAAAGTCCTCTTCATTAACGGGGACAGTTCTTTGAATATCCGCTCGGGCGAAGCCATGTTGAATGACAAGGCAATTGCGGTTTCAAAAGCTGTGTTTGGTCAAGGAACAAACGACCCGAAAAAGCTCGGTCAAGGCGTTGCAAATCAGTTTGCAAAAGGCCAGAACGGATTTGATGTGGCGTCGTGTCAGTTTTCAATGCATTATTTCTTTAAAAATGAAACGACGTTTAAAAATTTCATTACAAATGTGACTGAATGCACGAAAGTCGGAGGATTCTTTATAGCCACGTGTTACGACGGCAAACTAGTATATGATGCTCTGTCAAAGACGAAACCGGGCGACAGCATAATGATTTCGGATAATGCAGGACAAAAAATGTGGGAAATACAAAAATTATATGCTAATGAAAAATTTGAAGACGATATTACGAGTTTAGGATTTGAAATCAATGTTTACCAAGAATCGATTGGGAAGATGTTTTCGGAATACTTGGTGAATTTCACTTATTTGAATCGTATCATGGAGAATTATGGTTTCAGGTTGCTGACAAAAGAAGAATCTGTTTCAATGAATCTCCCGCAAGGCAGTGCGTCTTTTTCGGAATTGTTCAATCAAATGACGGTTGAAATAATGAAGAGCAGAGGCAATAGCAAAATCTTTGGAACAGCTCAAGAGATGACTGCGCATGAAAAATACATTTCATTTCTGAATCGCTATGTAGTTTACAAGAAAATTCTCAAAGTAAATCCACACGAGGTTTCAATTGAATTGTTTCAAGATGTGAAACTGGAGAAAAAACATGAACCTGTTCTACCTAAAGCAGAAACTACGTCTTCTTTAAAGGAAATTGACATCCCTAAAGTCATTAAAGTCGCCGAGACTATTATTCTATTACCTGCGGAGGTTGTTGTAGTAGATGCAGATGAAGGGGAGAAAGTAATTGAAAAAGAGGAAGAGGAGACTCCTCCTGTTAGAAAGACAATAAAGATAAAAACAAGTAAAGAAGAAGAACCTGTTAAAAAAACTACAAAGATAAAAACGACTAAAGCAATAGAAGCAATAGAAGAGGAGCAAGAAGGAGAAGTAGAAGAAGAAAAAGAAGAGCCTGTTAAAAAGACAACAAAGAGAAAAACTACTAAAGCAGTAGAAGAAGGAGCAGAGCCTGTTAAAAAGACAACAAAGAGAAAAACGACTAAAAAGGAAGAAGAAGGAGAAAGAGAGGAAGAAAAAGAAAAGGAAGAGCCTGTTAAAAAAACTACAAAGAGAAAAACAACTAAAGCAGTCGAAGAAGAAAAGACAGAAGAAGAAGGAGAGAAACAAGAAAAACCAAAAACAACTACAACAAGAACCAAAAAAGTAAAAGAGGGCGAAGAGAAAACGACAACAAGACGGAAGAGCAAAACTACCGAAATTTAATATTTAGAAAAATATGAATTAAAAATATTGTATAATAATAAAATATGCATTGTATTTCATTATTGCGACATTCCAACAAATTTTTTATTTCGAGTTCTTATGGAAAACCATCTCCAAATATATCTATATCTGCAAAGACTTATGCGGATGAAATCGAAAAAAATATATCATCCTCTCCTCCAAGAGATATAAATCATCATTATGAATCAACAATTATGAATCAAATGTGCAAACTTCCGCATGGATTATCGTCATCGCATCTTTATGTCTATACTGAAATTTTTCAAGCAATTCTCTTCAATCAGGTTTTAAAACCTTGCAAAACTCTCTTATTTACAATGCATAACGAAGGGCTTATTAATTGTATTAAGCAAATTAAACAAGACAGCACAGAAGATATTTATTACAATTTTGATTTAAAAGTGAAAAAATTCACACGCAATGAAATCTATGCGTTTAACAAGTTGAAAAAAATATACGAGAATACCATTGATTTATTGGTGTTTGATTTATCGGATATATTTAACAAATGTACATATTCAAAAACACTTATTAGTATTGTCTGCAATATTATAGATTATCAAAAACATTCAGGGTCGTGCATTATAAAAATGGGGGATTTGCATCAAAAACCTGTTCTAGATATCATCTACATATTGAATTATTTTTATAAAAAATTAGTCATTATGTCCCCTACAATAAACAGTTCCGATAAATATTTGGTTTGCGTTGAATATTGTTCTGCGGATTATTCAAAATATTTAGCCGAACTGGAGATTATATTGAGAGAATCTCCTTCTGAAGAATTGTCAGCAATTCTATCTACGGATTTGCCAATGTTATTTTTAAACAAAATTGACGATTTTAACATAACTACTTGTAGTAGTAGATTGAATACCAATGACCAAATTTCTTCTCTCTATATGAGTAAACAATCACTCGAAAAGATAGAAGAATATAAAAAAAACACTCTCATCCGGTGCTCGCAGTGGTTTTCAAAACACAAAATCCCTCATCATAAACATCCATTTGAAACTGATAATATATTCCTTTTTAATCCAGAAAAAACTCTTGTCTCTCATGAAAATATCTTTTTAACAGCAAAATAACTCTATCTATATATCTACCTACGTTTTGCCATGTCGACTGCCAATCGATAAGTCCGCGCACTGCTAGAGACTCCACCCTGCGTGGCATATTTATAATTGTTTGGTTTATAAATTACTTTTTTGCATGCTCGGTCATCATTGGGATAGCATTGTGCATAATAAGTATATGAAAGAGATTCAGGCGACCCCGGCTTCGCGCCTTGTTGTTCTGCAAAATTAAAGATTTTTTGCTCATATGTTTGGCATCTATTTTGCATATATTGTGCATGCGTAGTGTAATAGTCTTTGTTAATGTTTGTACTGGCCGAGCGAACCATTCTCAACGCTTTTTGCTCCGCAGTTACCGTATTCGGCGTAGGATTATTTGTCAAATCAGTTTGTGGTGTATAGCTAGAAAGAAATTGAATACCTGTGCAAGGAATATTGGATTTGTCTTGCATGACGTATTGCCCGGGAGTATCTTGGATTTGGCTTAACATGGAAACCCCGCTAGTTGATGAGCTTGTATCTCTAAACCCTCTTCTATAATGCCGAATAGGTCTGCTAGAGCCTTGTTTATAAGTATCCAAATTGGTATAATCTTTATTTATTTGAGGGCGAACGTTCCCTGCAGTTAGCGCAGTAGGAATTCTAAATAATCCATCCCCTTTCCAGGTTTTATATCCTCCTTGATTTGTATAATTATTTTGGGTTTTTATCCCTTGCGGATACATTGCAGAAGACATATTATAATTAATTAAAATATTATTATTATTATATGATTATTCACATACTAATTTTAGCATTTATTTGTTTAATCATTTATCAATTATTTACTTTAAATATAATTGAAGGGCTTGACGACCCATCTATTAGTCCAGAGCCAGAGCCTGAGCCTAAGCCTACTCCTAAGCCTGTATCAGTTCCTGATTCATCTGAAGCTGGGTCATCAACATCTACGCCTGCTCCAATTTCTACACCTGCAAATGTAGTTGCTACGCCGAAATCATACCAGCCTTACGATTCATCAAATGCTTTAATTCTCTCACAACAAAATGCAGGCAATATCAGTATTTTAAATCAACAGCTAAATACTTTAACAAGTGAATTTAATAAAACGCAAACACAAAGCAATAAAAACACTACTGATATTACATCATTAAATGACCAAATGGCATCTATTTCCGCTGCACAAACAAAATACGCAACATCTACGACTGCTGCATTTACGCCTCCTCCATAAATAAATTATAACTACAATAAGTATAATGACGGATTATCCATATCATTCTCAAATCAAATCACCAAGTGAATTAGGTATATCAGATGCGGGAAATTTAGAAGCTTTAGGGAAGGATATACAAGGTATGGGAGCATATGTGAACGTATTAATTGAAGGGACCTGTAAAAAAGGCCAGCCATGCGCTAGCAAAACAGGCGGTCCTATGGGAAATAAGTATTTTTTTAAAACAGGCGGTAAATGCAAAGAGAAAGGTACAACCGACAAATTACAAGACCGTTATATCTATATAGATAATGTGCCATCCGGAAAAATACCTTTGATAAATGCGCAAAGTGGTTTAAAAGGATTAATACCTGGTATGATTGGCAATATGGCAGTTATAAACCCACAATCATTGTTTAATGCAATTACAAATAGTTCAATCCCAGAATGCACTGCAATTACCCTTGAAACTATTGATAACAATAATAAACGTGGTAGTGAAACACACTTTGTAGCTATTGCGGACCAAAAACAAGGATTTGCCACAATGTCTCCACAAGAATTGCCTAAAGATTATATTGTGCAAATGTATTTTATGGGTTTGGCAATATTAGCTCTCTATATTTTTTTCCGTATTAGCAAAAAATAAATTCATACATTAAATGTATTTGAATTTATTTAAAAATTCCAAAGAGTCCTGCAGCAGAAGAGGATGAACGCCGAGACCCGTGGCGCCTTCTCCTGCGAGTTCCAAATGAACGTCGAGTTCGTCTACGTCTTGTACCAAATGGAAACATATATACTATCCTCAGATTTTATTTTTTATCGTTTATAAAGTACTTTAACTAATTGTACTGCTGCAAAAGCACCAATAATTTGCACGGCAATATAGGGGATAACGTCTGCCATTTTCATTTTCCCCGACATCAATGATGCTAAAGTGACTGCAGGGTTAAAATGTCCTCCCGAAATTGCGCCTCCCAGCATAACTGCAATAGCCAACGCAGCGCCAATTGCTAAATAATTCCCAGTAGTTAAAATAACAAATACTAAAAACATTGTTCCTAAAAACTCCACCAAATACTTCTTCATATATATTACTAAAGTAGTTTTAATTCAATACGCCCCCTTTTTTGAAGGGGCTACGCATCCACCTCCTCTTACGGTCTTCAAAGCGTGGTTCACATCATTGGTATTGAAATTTTTGTAAGACAAAGTCGAACTATTATTTTGCAAAGCAGCACTTTTTCCTACAGCTCTGCTTTTAATAGTCGACATATAGAGAGAAGAATCTGTCGGAGCTTTGTATTTTTTATTCATCAAAGATTCGTATCGTCTTTTCGTGTCAGTATTAAACACTGCAGTAGACCGCGAAGGGTCGTTATTGTATCCCGTTACAGTAGCATCAGGATATCCAGCTGTTTTAACATATTGTCTTCGTAAAATAGCGTCATCTGCAGAAGGATAAAATCTCGGCGGATTGGGATGTTTTCCGGATAATACTCCTAAATTATGCGGACCCATTTGAAGAGGAGTTTGTCGTGTATTGAGAGGCGCGGTATTAGGACTAAATGTGTACGACCCTCCAGAAAGAGACGGAATATTTGTATACTGATGATATGCTATCGTAGTCATATTAATAGTATATAAGATAAATACTTAATATCTTCTGATTGCTCGTATAACACTTTGTCCAGAATGACTATCGTCACCTCCATAAGACGAATCATTATACAAGCGGTTCACCTGTCTCTCTTTTAAAAATCTCGTGTAATTCGAACTGTCATAAACATATTTGGTATTGCAAGACGAAGGAGGAACTCCTGTCCCGTCGCAATGGTCAGATATATGTCCAAATTTCCATCTCAGGCCATGCAGTCCTGGACGACTCTGATAAGTCTGGCACGCACCCCCGCAAGAGTAATTGGGTCGGCTGTATAAATCTCCTGAATTGGTAATGGCTCTAAAAGGAGTGACGGGGGTTTTTTGGTAATGCGTGATTCTCTGATAATTAGTATTCCAAGCTTGTCTCAGTAAAAAACGTGTCTGAACGACTTCATCTGTTTTATCGGTGGTAACAATTGGCGGAGGAATAAAACCTCGCGGGGTTATATTTAAAAAAGATGTCATTGTAATTTATAGATATATTATTTCTTTTCACATTCTTGCGTTTTCTTGTTTCGTCTTGTTCCATTTGGGCAACGTTTTTTCTTAATACTTGTAGTTGTTGTTCTATTGTCGAAGAACATTTTTCTTGCTAAAGTCTTGTCAACAAGGCGGTATGGATTTTTAATATCAGCGCTGGTGTAATTCAAACGCTTTCTCATTCTCTGAACAAAACTGCGAATATCCTTAAATATCATTTCAAAATATTGAGGAGAGAAATATATTTCCTCAATCGTTTGTGGCGAATCCGCATATATCAAAAATTCATAAATGCTTCGCCCGTTTGATTCCGCCGCGTGAAAAGCTCTAATAAATTTTTCATCCGCAACCGAGAGAGAATCTATCTCTCCTTCTTCTGAATTCAATTGATGTTTAATATCCTGAAACCGCGCAAACATTTTCTCTGATAATTGTTGTGCAATTGACATTAGTATTTTATATTATCTCAATAAAAAATAATTTTTTTCAATTTTTCATTAATTTAAACGTCTTCTGTCATAATTCTCGGAGCAATATTCATCGTTATTAATTCTTGAAAGAGTAGTTTGCATGCGTATGGAATCTCGACTTGCGCAAAATCAGTTCGATTTCCACATGTTCTGCAATGATGTATTTTAAGCTCATCATTATACGCCGCAATAAGACCACATTTTTTACACGAAAACACTCTATATTTATCCGAAACATCGTACATTCTGCTCTTTGTGAATCTGGATGCGCCGTGCGAGACCATGCCATCACGTTCCATCTCTCCAAATCTGAGTCCTCCATCTCTGCTTCGTCCTTCTGCTGGCTGTCTCGTCAAATTGACCATGGGGCCAATAGACCTGCTGTGCTGTTTATCTGCCACCATGTGTTTCAATCTTTGATAAAATGCTGGTCCAATAAATACGCTTCCTTCCAACTGTTCTCCTGTTAGTCCATTATACATTATCTCGTTTCCATTCGACTCAAACCCGACATTGCTGAGCTCTGTACAAATCGACTTCACATCGAATTCGCCAAAGCTGGTTCCATCTCCGAAAAGCCCCAATGTCAGCAATACTTTTCCAAGTAGCGTTTCTTTGAGCTGTCCAATCGTCATTCGCGAAGGAATTGCATGCGGGTTGATAATGATATCTGGACGCAATCCCTCCTTAGTAAATGGCATGTCATTCTCCGGAATTATATTCCCTATCGTGCCTTTCTGACCATGGCGCGAGCTGTTTCCAACTATGAGCGAAGGGTCTTGTGGAGATTCTCTCATGTAGTAGGTATGAGAACTCGGCATCTCTACGCAGTACACTTTTCCTGTGTATTCGATGAGACCTTCTTCATTTGTTTCGTTTTTCTTCTTGTTAATCCATGGCTGATTTTGTTCTTTGATGATGCTGACTTTGTAGTAGGTATGCTGGAGTGTAATTTCAACTTTTTCGCCGGCTCTTGCTCCCATTGTTCTAGTTCCAACTCTTGCGACTCCTGTAGGTTCTTCTGCGATTTTCACGATTCCTGACCATCCGCAATGGACTGCCAATCGTGAAATATCGTCTGCCAAGCGCGGGCTGATTGTGCCGTATCGGCTGAATGAGTCTTCTCCTTTGTATTGCATCGTATGTCCGTCGCCTTGCAAAAGCGCTTCCAGTAAAACAATTGATTGCCTTTGAGAAAGATTCCACGAGTATTCTGGTAAATATTTATTGAACGCCCCGACGTTTAATTCTTCCAATGCCTCAATAGCGCATTTATATTTTTTACCAGATATTACAAATTTTCCATCTTTGCTGTATCTGAACGGAAGTTCCAATCTGGTTAATATTTCTGTCAAGAACGCTTGTTTTCTCTCTTTAATTGCCGTAATATAAACAACTTTATCATGGGTATATCCATCTGAAACGAACATTCCGACTAGTTGCAACCACGAATCCATATCATATTCGGAATCGCCGATTTGAATAGAGGGAACATCGGGATAAACATTTTCCATCGATTTTTGAAACCGAACCATTTTACCCATTACGTGTTGGGCCTCAATCAGTTCGTAATCTTTGCCAGAGCGACGCTTGACATAGAGCCGATGATTTAATGTGCAAATGACATGGACCTGTTTATTTCTGACGCGGTACATTTCTCCATCGTGGTCATATTCAAACTTTGCCGAAGGAAATTCATAGTGCAACTTCCCAGCTTCGCTCAAAGTCGCCACTCGATGCTCTTCGATGTTGATGTCTTTAATCGCAATCCATCCTTTGTCGGTGAGTAGTTGTTGTGTCGGCAACGCGCAAAATTTATCACCAATAACTGGCTGGCGAACACTTCTCAATTTCACCTTTGCGACAATATAACCGTCTCCATTTCTCTCGACATAATTTCTGTCGATAAATGTTTCTTCATTTGTTCGATGAAGAATACTTTGGTCTTCAAACTTCACCACTTTTGCAGGGTCGTTGCGATTCTCTTTAATCGGAGCAACCTTGGCGATAATGATGTCGCGATTTTCTACAAAAGTATTCTCTGGAACAAGTCCTTTGCTGTTGACTTTGTTGTAATTCCCGAATTTCATTCCCTTGGTCTTGGCAGGATTCGGCTTGCAACGAATTTCTTCATCGCCGTTCAAATTCTGTTTGTCTTCGTCTTTTTCAGTGTGGTAAATCGTAGCCTGAAACAATCCTCTGTCAACTGACCCTTTATTAAACAAGAGAGAATCTTCTTGATTGTAACCAGTGTGAGACATAATTGCAACCACGATGGTCATTCCCGATGGAATCTTCATCAATTCAATCAAATTCATCAATCGCGTATCCACAAGAGGTCTCGCTGGATAATTCAAAACGTACGCCGTCTTGTCCATACGCTCCTCGTAGTTCGACACATACACTCCGATAGCCTGTTTTCCCATAGCACATTGGTATGTGTTTCTGGGAGACTGATTATGTTCAGGAAACGGAATGCACGACGCCAAAACCCCGAATATCGTACTCGGATGTATTTCGCAATGTGTATATTTGTGAATCTCTCCTCTTTCAGAGATTTGAAGATGTTTTGGTTTCATCGAAATCATTGACCATGACTGCTCTTCCGGGTCAATGTATTCAATGACCGAATTACGAAGTTTGCAAGTCGTGAGCAAATCGTCCCATGACAATTCTTTGTTGCGAATGCCTTCGATAATTTCTCTGTTTACAAGCAAATTATTATCCGAAACGCGCAAAACCGGCCTAGTAATACGTCCGCCGTCGTTGCACACTCGAATTTCATTCATTTTGAAATCAAAGACAACTGAAGTATAAATATTTATAATTCCAGCGTATTTTTTCTCTTTCAAATCTTTAAACAATTCAACTGGATTTATCGCAATGCCAATCCAAGAGCCGTTCACAAATACTTTCACTTTTCCATAAAGGTCCGCCGCCGAAATCGTGTGAATTGGCGTGACAAATGGGGCGACGTATTCGTAAATTGGAGTGATGCTCGATTGGATTGTCACGTGACTCATGTAGCTAATGTTTTTAACTACGCCAACAGATTGGCCTTCCGGCGTTTCTGCTGGACAAAGGAAACCCCATGTTGTCCCGTGCAATTTTCTCGGCGCCACTAGTTTTCCGCTCTTGTCGGTAGGCGTAGAAATTCTGCGCGCATGACTCAAACTGGATACATATGTGAGGCGATTCAGAACTTGCGCTACGCCCACCTTGTTGCTATTCGTACTTTTGATTCCGAAATCGCCGGTGGAGAGCGCGCGTTTAATACCATTTTCAATCGTGGTTGCTTTGATAATTTTATAAACATTTGTAGTGTTGATAATATTCAGGTAATCGTCGGTGGATTTCCAAACGCCGGTGTTTATTTCTTTAATAATCTGTTTTTCCATGTCTTTCACGAGTTTATTCATGTAATTTCTAAACAAATTATTAAGCAATGACCCTGTGAGGTCAATCCGCTTATTCAAATAAGAATCTCTGTCATCCGCAGGGAGAATTCCCATACTTACCTGCAACAGTTTATGCGCCATATATCCCAAAAAGTAAACTTTCTGTTCTGGTGTGTTGCAATGCGGAAACAAATCGACGCTCAAGACTTCCAATGTAAAATCTCTCTTTTTACGTGCTCCTGCTTCTTTGTCCATATTGATTGGCGTGAACATCGCGTTTGTCATGATAAATTTGATGGCGTCCTCCTGCGTCATAATCGCATTTGAATCAATAATCGACGCGTGCAATCCTTCCAAAATGGAAGTTTTTGTGATGTCGAGTACTATTTTTTCGCAAATCTCTTTATCCGAACAAATGCCGAGTGCACGAAACACTGTGAATAAAGCAATTGGATGTTTCATTCTCGGTATCTGAATCAGCAACGGGAATCCAAAGCCATTATTCTTGGATGAAACAAACATATTAAATTGTTTTGGTGAAATACTTTTATAATCTGGGACAGATTTGACTTCTGCTGTCCATGTAAATTTTGTGTTATTTTTTGAAATATTATAACAACACACTTTGTTCTCTGCAGCTCTTTCTTGCCCGAGAGCAGTCTTTTCGGAACCATTGATGATGAAATATCCTCCGCCGTCAAATTGACATTCGCCAGTGTGCTTGGATTGCACATGTTTGTATTGAGTCAACACGCAAATATTTGATTTGAGCATAATCGGCAATTTTCCAATAGGAATTCCAGGCAGTACCTTGTGGCATACCTGAGTCAATTCCAGTTGGTCTCCAGAGCGAATAACGTACTTAATATTCATGTCAATATTCATTGCACCCGCGTAGGTGAAATTTCTCAGCCGCGCGTCATGAGGAAACATTAAACGAGTTGCCCCGTTGTTTTCATGAATTTGCGGACGAAATAGAGTAAAGTTTGTAAATGATACAAATATCTCCAAACTATACAATTTGGATACTGGGTCATAATCATGTTCAGAAACAATTCGAATAGGATTAAACATATCGATTGTTTTATGAATTTGTTGGTCTATAAAATTATTATATGATTCGATTTGATGTCGAACCAATCTTTCAAGATGTTGACCTTCAAAGTATGCTCCAATAATATCCCAGGGGGTTTCAATGTAAGAATCAAATTCTTGTTCGGAAAATGAGGGTGCTTGGCAAGATTCCATGGTTTGTCTGATAATTATAGACATTTTGTGAGCTATTATATATTTCAATTTATTTTTAAATTCATTTAGGACAAAATACATTATTATTATTTTTAATTATACTATGTCCGTTAAAAAAATTCAGTTCAATGCGGAAGCATTTCAGGCAAAGCAGAAAAAACCGAAATCAATCAAATCTTCAATGATAATTAATCAAAATTCTCTCAAAACAAAATTATTAAACAGAATTAAGCAAAGTAAAAACAAAAAAGAAGTCAATATCCAATTGAAACCAGATATTATTAATGGAAGCTCCTCTACCGCAGAACCAGTACTGGACGAGTTTTTATCGTCAATGGATTATCTTTCAAACATCGCGAAAACTCCGCCGCCGGCCTCCCCTGCTTATTCACCAACTACAACAACGATGCCTCCCCACGTACCAATCCCCGTAGAGATTCAAGAAGACGTCGAAGAATTGTCGAGCAATTCGCCGCCACTTACATATACTATAGGAAGATATGATGATAAGCCGGGATGTTTGAAGAACGGTCTTAAACAAACATATAGGCAATTTACCAGGAAAAACGCATGCTTTGCAGAAGAAGTTCCGGCTGCCCCCGTCGCCCCACCTCCAAAACCAACTACTAAAATATTGAAACGGACAACACATCGTAAAGTAACGCTGGGGAAAATCGGCAACAAAATATCTGTTTTAATTAAAAATTCGGATACCCGTAAAAAGATTAAAAACGCGCATAACGATTTGAAATGTGCGCCTATAGGAGAGGTGAAAGAGTATTTGAAAAAACATTTCCTGCTGAAGAGCGGAAGTAATGCGCCGTCAGATATTTTAAGAAACATGTATGAATCCGCAAAATTGGCCGGGGAAATTACAAATAAAAACGAAGAAACATTGTTGCATAATTTTATAAATAATTAATATATGGAGTACACGAAGAATAAACTATCAGATGACGTACAAGTTTTTTTGAGGTCGATGAAGCAAGCATTAGACATAGATTTTATTTTTTACGGTAGCGTACAGAGACTCGATTATTATAGAGGAAGTGATATTGACATATCAATATTTACAGATAACATATCAAGTGTAGTATCAAAACTTGCTGCGTACTTGGATATAGACAAACGAAAATTTAAAAGAACGTTTTCAATGAGTCCTGGGAAATATAACCCTGTTCTAGGTAATAAAATATTTTATGATAGTGAAAAATTATCATCGCCCGTTGAATTTTCAATATATAACGTAAAAGACAAAGATGAAGTCCTAGCGCGGTATCATTCAAAAATGAATGTCCCAATATATGTTTCTGTATTGCTAATACTTACAAAATTTATATTTCATACTCTACACTTGATTGATTTGGCTAGATATAAAGATATTAAAGCGTTTTTGCTCTCGACTGCTTTAGGTAAAAAGCCTGATATATTTATACCTCTGATATGATGATTTTATATAACAATAATATATAATCATGGCAACTCGTAAACCAAAAAAAAGAGCAAAAAATAATACTCGTAAAAAAATAATACCTCATCCAAACTATGTTGACGATTACAATACTATATATAAAAAATTCGTAACTGATAAAATGATATTGACAGATAGTTTGCTAATCAACGCATTGAATGACGAGACAGATAAAGAGAAAAAGACTACTGCAAAACCAGAGCAAGATTTTTATTCTCATATCAATCATTTATGGATTAAAGAAACACAAAAAGACAATTTATTAAAAGGCAAATATTATTCAAAATACGACGAATATACGGTGACGCAAGATAAAGTATTTGACGAAATTATCTTTATAGCAGAAGAACTGATGAAAAATAACAAACAGCTTGAAAATGCATACAACTCCGCGATGTTTAGGACCCCTGCACATGATGCATGTTTTGAGGTAAATCTAAAAACAACCATCGCAAAAATAGATGAGTTTATAACGGCCGACGATTTGTATGGACTCTTAGCATATATAAATAAATACGAAATCGTTTCACCAATTTGTCCTATATTGTGGAAATGTTTACCTGATGTTAAAAATCCTACAATTTATAGAAATTATATATCAATCCCGTCACTCCCAGTAAATACTCCGTACTATACGGAAAAATCAAAATACGGTACAACAGTGCTATCAGAACTCGGAAAAACAGTAGACAAGTTATTTGCTGTAATAAATAAATATGATACATCGAAAATGAAGCAAACATTCCAACCAGGGAAAAAGTCTGTAAGTATTTCAACATTAATTGCCGAAACAATGGCAAAAAATCCTTCTAGTGAATTCTATAACGTTTTTACCCCGGAAACAGCATTGAAAAGATGCGGATTTGATTTTAAAAAGTTTTCTGAAAAACTTGGACATAAAACACCCCCTCAGATGGTGATAATTGAATCACCTGAATATTTAAAAGCAATTATGCAGATATTGCAAGAGAAATGGAAGACTCCAGAATGGCGTCATTATTGGATATACATGTTTGGAAGACAGATAATACGAATGCATTCAAAGCATATACAAATTTATTTTAATTTTTATTTGAAATTTGTGAGGGGTGCCGATGCGCGGTTGTCGAATAAGGTTTTCACTTCTGCTCTGCTGAGTCAAACATTTAATAAAATTATATCAAATGAATACGTGAAACGGTTTTCCATTCCAGAAAATATAGAATTTATTGAAAATTTTTCTGCGGATTTAAAACAAATATTTATAAATATTCTCTCTTCTAACAAATGGTTATCTCCAACTACGAAAAAAAGCGCATTATTAAAGCTTGAAAAATTGAAAATGCGGTTGGGAAATAATACTGATGCTTTTTTGGATGACCCTATTATAGAATATTCTCCAGTTGACATGTGGAAAAATTTGGAGAAAATATTTGAGTGGCGTCTTACGCAATTTGTATTTTTAGCAGATAAAGCACAAATAAAACAAATAGATTTCCCATCAGTGAATTGGTCTGTTTTACAGCTTACCGGACGTCAACCATACATTGTCAATGCTTTTTACACTCCATCTAAAAACGATATATATATTCCTATTGCTTATATGCAAAAACCGTTCTTGGACATACATAATTATGGAATTGAATATAATGTTGCACACGTAGGAACCACTCTTGCACATGAAATGTCACATGCGTTAGATATTACTGGAAGCAATTATGATGCCACCGGCCGTTTAAAAAATTGGTGGACTCCAGGAGACCGCGCAAAATTTGATAAAAAAGTAGAAAATATTGTTGCGCAGTATAATAGATACCACAAAAATGATAAAATAATATATGATTCATTTGTCAGTATAGGAGAGAATATGGCAGATATTTCCGCCGTCTATATTTGTGAAAAATACTTGTCCATTTTTCAATCACAACACTCTACCAGTGTACCGAATAAGTATTTAATGTTTACAGGGTTTTACACATATTACGCAATACAAATGCGTCAAGTATTACGGCAAAAAGCTATTGCACATGAATTGGTGTCGAACCCGCATGCTCTGGATAAATATCGCGTGAATATTCCTTTATCGAGGTTGCCAGTGTTTCAAACAATTTATAGGATTAGAAAAGGAGATGGAATGTACTGGCCGGACACGACGCCTATTTTTTAAACATAAAGAGATTGATTATTAACAACAAATTTGAGAAGGAGAGAAGGGATGGTTTTGAGTAAGGCCAACAAGGGTAAGTTATCTGTTATCTCGCAGACTTTTTCGATTTCTCTCGCAATATTGCAAATCTTGAGCATTCCTTTAACAAATTCCCCTAAATATATTCCTTTATCCTTTTCCATCTTTTGCAACACTAATTTGCATGATTCTTGGTCTGGAGCAGAAATCCATTCTCTCATATAATCAACCAAGTCATATTGAATTTCAATTTCATCGTCATCTTCTTTTTTGTATTTTTCTAGAAACGTATATAATTCCCCAGTCGGCGCGGAGAGTCTCTTGTCGTCTTCCGCAACAGAAACGCTGGCGAAACAGCTCAAAAATTCCACTAGCGTCGCCGAGTCTATTGTATCGAATAACCGCATGCTATAAAGGAGAGAAAACAACATTCCGTCTACTTCTTTGAATTGGAGAGCGACGCGTCCGAGTGCAGTGGTCTGCGTAGTGGGCTCCTCCAGTAGATACCCCCGGTCAACCAGCATCTGAAAATGCGAATGCACTGTTTTTTCAATATAGCTGTTTGCGCTGGCGATTTCATCGGTAATAATTTTTACATTTTCACGATTTTTCATATAAAGAGAGAAAGATGTCAATTCGCGGTCAATTCGCGGATATGTCTCCAATATTTGGTCAATTTCTTTTATGGCTTCTCTCTTCTTTTTATTTCCAGAAGTGTTTTTTGTTTCGATAAGCTGAACATATTTCTCTAAAATTTCTGTTGGTGTTTGAAACACTCCAGATGAAGACGATAATTTCCGAAGTTGGTCTGAGTAATTGGAGATGTCGCGCTCGATGACGGATTGAATCATACTCTTTTTGCAGAAATCTACAAACTGAAAATCCCCTACGTTAACTAAGCCGAGTAAGAGCAATGGCGTTATTTTGAATTTCGATACAAATGTTTGAGATTTTCCGCCCATCATATTTCTATAATCTGTTAAATCGACGGGCTTGAATAAATTATTCAAATGAATAACGTGTCCAACTAAATCAAGACCGCGCCGTCCCGCTCTGCCCGCCATTTGCGTGTATTCATGAGAATGAAGAATTCGTCTTTGAGTTCCGTCAAATTTTGTAATATCTGTAAACAATACCGTTTTAATCGGGAAATTTACACCGAGAGCAAATGTTTCAGTCGCAAATAATAACTTTATAAAACCTTCATTCAAGCACATCTCGACCATTTCACGTAAAACTGGCATCATACCTGCATGATGAATGCCGATTCCTTTTTCTAAAAGCCTCACTACTTCTTCATATTCAGGTAAAGAGAGATATTCTTCGAAATTTGGTAATTTTCGAATCATTTTTTCACATTCTCTCCTCGCAATATAAGGCACTTTGGAATCGTCTTCGAGCATGACTGTCGTCACTTCTTTCGCGGCGGAAACTAATTGTTTTCTAGATAACAAAAAACATATTGCGGGAAACATCTCGTGTTCTTTTAAATACTCTGTGACCGTATTCAAAGTATGTTGTCGCGTTATCCGAACATCTTTTTCTCTCAAGAGAGAATGGATTGAATTCATTTTGTGATATTCTAATTCATTAAATGAATTCTTCGTTTGAAGTATTTTTGGTTTGTCTATTTGGTCATTTGCTTTCTTTGTCAAGACATCGTCTTTTTTAATAATTTTAAATAGCTTTTGCGAAGACGTTAAAAAAGTATAATGCATTAATGGGACAGTTCTCTCATTTGTTCCAGAAACACAAATAGGAACACCTGGTTTATTCGACATAATCCATTCTGCAAATGCTTGAGGGTCGTCGAGTGTGGCCGAGAGCATAACCAACTGAACTTTCACAGGCAATTTGATGATGGTATTCTCCCAAATATGTCCACGGTCTCTGTCGTTGATATAATGCAATTCGTCAAAAACAACACATGCGAGGTCTTTCTCAATATTCATTTCAAATGCATTCGCACAATTAGGAGAGAATAACATATTATGCAATATTTCCGTCGTCATAATCAAAATATCTGCATCGGTATTTACTTTGATATCGCCAGTCAAAATACCGATGCGAAGCCCAGGAAATTTCTTTGTCAATTCATAATATTTTTGATTTGAAAGTGCTTTGATTGGACTGCAATAGATGAGTTTATTTCTCTCTTGTTTTTGAGAAAACCATTCAACTGCAAATTCGAATGGAACACTTTTTCCACTTCCTGTATGCGCGGTCACCAAGACGTTTTCCCCGCGTTTGATTGCTTCGATTGCCTGCACTTGAAATTCGCTTAACTGAAACGGGAAACTCATTATATAGTATGTTAAAAAATATTTAAATCATAAATGCTGTAAATTATTAAAATGTTCCTATAAATATGCTAAATTGGTCCCATCCATTGTCATTCTCGAACTTTATAAGCAGCATTACATCAATGCTCGGCATTACTGGCCAGTCGGCATTGTGGCCTTCGTCGTCATACCAGAGCGAAATAACATATTGTTTCTCAGTTGAAAATTGCAAAAACACGCGAGGGAACAAATGTTCTTCTACCTCGCAAAATTGTAGATTCGGATGGGGAATTATGGGCGACAGCATTGAATATCTTGCGTCGTCTTTAAGTAGTTTATCGATGAATAGTAATCTCCCGTTTCTCAAAACAAATCTCCCGTCAAATTCCACGAGAATTTTCATCACCAATTCAAAGGGGAGATTTTTCCAAGACATTTTTTGTTATCGTTTGTAGAAATTAAAAAACTAATTTCAATTTTAATATCTAATCAACTTAGTGTAAGTTTTAAATGTGTCCGTAGTGAAAAGGACTACGTTTTCTGCAATTGGGGTTTCTTTCGAATGAACAAAATATAAAAGTAAAACGTAGTGCTTGGTTTGAGAAATAGATAGGACAATACTCGTTTGCCTGAATATATTCGTGTTCAGAGTTTTGTGAGGAATGACGTCAGCAATTTTATAGCGATAATCATCGTGTGCGATTTTATTCATGAATTTCCCGGTTCTGTATGAAAATCCCCCGTGATATTCAACAAGAATTTTAATGACTATTTCTTCGGGAAGATTCATTATTTTATATATGTAAAAAGAATTAAAAAAGGACTTCAATTTTTATAAAATACCGGTCTAGATATTATCACGCCTTCATCAGTTTGTTCTGTAAAAGACATCGTTTCATTCGCTTCAATTTTTCCAGTAGACCAACTATAGTAATACAGGAATTGTATCAGATAAAATTTTGTAGGAGAAACAGTCAAGGTAATAATAATATTTCCTCGGGGTGTTATATACCGACTTGGATGAGGAAACACAATCTGCATTCGCGAATCGTTTTCTGGAATCTTCGCAATAAGTTTCCCAGTTCTGTATGAAAATCCTCCATGATACTCGACGAGGATTTTCACAATTAGTTCTTCAGGAAGATTCATAGTTTATACAAAAAAAGGATTTTATAAAATCGAATCAATTTTCTTAGTTAATGGGTCGTGCGACCATAATGAAACGGACACACGAGGTTCAGGTTCTTCTCTCCAATCTATATCTATAAAATATAATTGTACCTTGTAATGTTTTATTTCGGAAATATGCAAATTCACACAGATATCCCCGAATTTCGAAACATGCCGATTTGGATGAGGAACAATCCATTTGAGCATTTCTCTCCGCTTGTCATCGTCTTGAATTCTTGTCATTATTTTTCCATTTCTGTATGAAAATCCTCCGTGAAACTCAACGAGAATTTTCACGATTAATTCTTCACACAAAATAGAGGCGGACATTTTCTTTTAAATACATTAACTCCAATGTAAAAGCATTTCAATTTTAAAAGAAAATTGATTAATTTTATTATTTCTCTTTGTCTTTATAAAACATGGCAAGTATTCAACCAGCTCGTATTATGTTGCGCGAATTTTCTCAAACTCTTATTGATGTCGAAAGAGAATTTTCACAATTCAAATGGATGATTGAATACAAAGCAGTAAAAAGGGAGCTTACGCCAGAAACATACTCCTATTTGTCGTCCAAATATCTTCCGTATCTTTCGCGGTTTCGAGAATGTCACCAGACCATTAAAAGTATGAATCCATACATGTCAGAATTCCAGCACACCATCTACAAAAATATTTTGAGAGAATATACAAGAACATACGGGAGCATTTTGCGCGAAGTGCGTATTATAATAGAAAATTATGAATCTCCTGAAAAAATGAAACAACTTCTTTACGCTATTTTTTAATCTCTCATAATAGTAAATGACAATCTGTAAAAAATTACCACAAGATAAATGTATATCGCCATGTATTTTTATTAATAAAACGAGAAAATACTGCAAAATGGGAAATAGACGTAAAAGTAAAAGTAAGAGTAAAAGTAAGAGTAAAAGTAAGAGTAAAAGTAAGAGTAAAAGTAAGAGTAAAAGTAAGAGTAGTAGTAGCGGCGTTTTAAAACAATTTAGATTAGTTATCGCTAGATTCAGTGAAGATATATCATGGTTAAATAAACCGGAACTAAAAGTATTCCCCAAAACCATATACAATAAAGGCCCTGAACTGAAAGGATTTAAAAGTATTCAAATCCCCAATGTAGGAAGAGAAGCGCAGACGTTTATTTATCATATTGTTAAAAATTATGACAAGTTGGATGATGTAACTATTTTTCTGCCTGGTTCGTGTATGGATGTTTCAAAGATTAATAAAACAAATGAAACTCTTTCTCTCGCAGTAAGTACTGAGGACACTGTTTTTGTGGGCATTGAATATCCGGATGTAGTGAAAAAATTTGGACAAATTACGAAATCAGAATGGATTGGAACAAATGCTGAAAATATTGCGCTCCTTCCTACTGCAAAAGTGGCGCCGGCGGAATATCGGCCTTACAAAAAATGGTATGACCATTACATTGGAAAAGATGTAGTAACCAAATTGGTATCATGGACCGCCATTTTTGCAGTATCCCGCGAACATATTCTGCAAAGACCGAGAGAATTTTATGTTGCCATAAACGATTGCCTCAACAAACATTCAAATCCGGAAGAGGGACATTTCATGGAGATGACATGGACCGCCATTTTTGGACATATTCCAGAAAAGAATTTATACTCTTTATCGCGTGTAACTCAGATGCAGCCTTTAAAGCTTATTTTCCCGTACGTACCACCCCCCGTAGCCATCATTGTTCCATTCGATAAAACCGTAATGAGTACGGACTATATTGGAAAATTTTATTCGTATATGAAAGAGTATTTGAAAGGCGCGGAGTACCGTATATTTATCGTAGAACAGACCGTAGGTGAATATAACCGAGGACGCTTGCTGAATATTGGGTTTGATATTGCGAGCAAAGCCGGATATATTTATTATATTTTTCACAACATCAATTTACTTCCTTCTGAAAGATTGGTGAGAAGCTACGTGGAATACCGCGATATTATCTCTCATTTGGCAAACGTATTGAAAATGCAAAAACGAATTCATAATTTGGGAGGAGTCATCTCTTTTTCGAAACCCGTCTTTGAACAGATAAACGGATATTCGAATATGTTTGAAGGATGCTCTGGCGAAGACGAAGATATAGAAGAGAGAATTATTGCGTCAAAATACTATTTGACATATCCCAGAAGAGGCGATTATCAAATCATTGGCTTACTGAACCCCGTTAAAAAATGCGGGAAATTCATTTCGAATAAATCGTCGGGTCTCTCTGATTTAAAATATTCTATTATTGAAACAAAGCCAATTGGCGAGGAATGCTCTGTATTTTCAATTGTTTAAAAATTGACTGAGAAGGAAATTGAAAAGATGAGAGAATATTATATACCTTCTCTCGAAGAATACGAAAATGCAGTGAAAGACATCGGAAAAATGAACTTGACAATAGAAGAGCGATTCCATTTTCAAGTGATAACCAAAACATTCGAACAATACTACGAGAAAGCTACGAAAGAAGTTGCCTCTATGATTTATGATAATTTTAATCCCTGAATACTATATGAATGCCTTTGCTCTTGTCCACTTTGGAGATAAAATAAAATATTTAGAACTCGAAATCCTTTTTTGTATTAATTTGCGAAAACACACAAAGCACAATATTATTTATTTATATTCAATCAACGACACCCCTGCCTCCTTCGTAACTACCATGCAAAAGTATTGCAATTGCGTGATGCCATACGACGACAATAATATCACATACAACATCAAATTTAATTCTATTTATAAGCATTTCAATATTTTGAGAACATGCAATTTCATTTTTGCATACACTCTGATTCAATATCAGAAAATATGCTTGTTAGAATCCGATATGATTATCATGCAAAATATGGACGACATTTTTGAACTCAATACGCCCTCGATGCTCGTGTACCGCGATAACATTATTGATAATTACCGACTTTATGGTAAGAAAATACGTTTCGCCGACTTAAACACAAATGGCGGAGTGATGGTAATTAAACCATCTTTAACAAAATATAAAGAGTATCTGAAAAATATAAAACAAGTTATTGAATCCGCGTATGATTTTCCGAATGAGATGTTGTTTTTACTTTCAAATTCTTATTTTTATAATTTGCCGTATAAATATAATGCGTACGCAAAAGAATATGAACTGAGAAACATTAGAGATAAATATGAATTGGATATGAAAAAATATGTAAAGTTACTTCATTTTAAATGCACGGTTTATAAACATTTAGACATTATACGGGACGGGTATTTAAAAAAATACGAAAAGACTCATCCCCTTTTGTTTCATTTTCTCTCACAGTATGAAAAAACAATATTTAATAAATACGCAGATGAATTAAATAAAATAGTTGTATAATATATAAAATGAGTGATTTGCTTTCGAGTTATAAAAAAAAATCTAAAGCCACCACGGAAGCGACGAAAGCAAAGAAAGCACAAGCCGAAAAAGACGCTAGAGACGCCGAAGAAAAAGCCAAAAAAGAAGCTAGAGAGAAAGAAGAGAGAGACGCGAAAATTCGAGCAGATTTAGAACGGATTGCCAAAGCTTCTCCGGCTCCTGTTAAAAGTAAACCAATTAAGGCAGCGAGAATAGTTCCGTTTAATCCGCTAAACGGCTCTAGTGGATTTGATTTAGAGTTCAGAAAAAGAGACTTAGCAACTGATACGAAAAGGTATAATCTAGAAGTAGAAGAAGACGAAAAATTTCTAAAAGATTTATTTAAACTGCTCGATACAGATTTCGAAAGATTTATAGATACGTTTTTAAGGTCTCCATATTATACCCAGATAAATAAAACTTTATTTTTAAAACTTGTAACCGTTGATAATTTGAAATTGCTTGCTGGAGAATTCCTAAAAAATATTCAACAAACAAAGTTTTATCGGGAAATCAAGTCTCATCCGTTTACGAATGATAGTGACGATGAAGTTCTTATAAAATCATTAGAATCTACTTTGGAACATATACATAGAGTCGAATTGCACGAGGCAACAGAGAACTTTACAAAAATGGACAGTGCGATTGATTTGAAGATGAAAATTCTTACATTGCAAAAATTCCCTGACCCGGCTCAAGGCGAAACTAGGTCAGAAAGAGATTTTGGAGACGCATTTGATTTTCTCGAGACACACAAAACAAAACCAATGAGACAAACTTATGATGAGCTAGATACCGAGCTTAAAAGATATACTGCAGCACATAAACCTATGTTATTTTTAATATTTAAAATTAATGTTATCACATACTTTCTGGAATTCAAGAGACTCATTTCAACCAGAGACGAAGTGTATGCGTTATTAAAAAGAATTGTTTCAGGTCGTACAACTCTATATGATGTACTTATTGATGTCGATAAGTATAGTAGACGTAACCTTAAAGAATTAGAAATTGTGCCAAATACCGATAAACCATTTACGCCATTTGTAGAAACCTTTCACCTAGATAGCATATTAACTGAAGGTATTGAAAAATACAAATTAGCGCTAACAAACATATATGATGACTATACCACAGATGCACATATAGGTATTGCGGCAACTCAATTTCACAAATTGTTTCAAAAAGATTTTTATGCTCGGGTTCAATCCTTAAAGGATGAAGATGAATTGAGAGAATTAATAGTTAATATTAATAAACGTGCGGGATTTGACGAATATAAAAAGAGAGTCAAAGAATTTCAGGATTTGTATAAAAGAATAGGCATTTTAAGCAAACATCCTGAAACCTTAACAATGGCTACATCCAAAAAACTTATTGATAGTTTAGCTGATTCGTATAAAAGAATACACAATCTCTATCCAATAATGATGAAAAGTTTCGTAGAATGCAAAATCATCGCATTGAAAATATCTGAGGGTATTACAGTAAATACGGTGGATAGTATTATCGAGATTTTAAAAGATGAACGCTACAACGATATCAGAACGTCATTTTTTGTAAACCCATACGACGTTTCTAAGATAAAATCTCAGTATTATTCGTCGCAAGAATCAGAACCAGAACAAGATGAAGTTGCAGTTCATATAATGGTGATAATTAAAAAAGAATTATTAAAATCTGTACCGAGTTTAAGAGCTTCGGAAATATTTAGAAATATGGTAACTGACGGATTGTATGAAGATATTGAAAAAGGTTTCGATATAATTGAAGCGGACAATATAATAAGAGATGTTAACCAAACCACCATTAGCGTGATGCTCATTGAATATAAAAAATTATTAAAAGAATATACCGCTATTTCTAAATCCGAAGAATCGGAAGAATTAAAAATATTATCATCTAAATTAGTTTTATGCATTTTAAAATTAATAGAGGGATATGTTTTTTGCGAAATAGTTGCACTATATATAGCAAAAGGTGTTGTAGTAAATACTCCTGAAGGGGTGCATTCACTTATGATTGATTCTTTTCGAGATATCATAAATCCAAGATTTTTACATATATATGATACTAAAAGAATACAAACCCTTAAATTTGTTTCTATGCCAAGACCAACTAAGAGTGCGACGATAGACTACGCCAGATTAACCGAACAATTGAATCGTCTTAAAATATTTGAATCAAAAATGTACCAAGAAGTTATATCTGAAAATGAAAGCGAGGTTATAGCGTCATGTCTTCGTATAAAACAGATATGTAAAACAAAATCGGAAATGCTGGAACAACTCAATGGCTTTAAAAGTGCGTTAGCAGATGATGTAGTGAAATACGAAGCTGATGTTGATAAATATAGAGAAATGACGGTATCAGAAATTATTCCTTCAGCCGCCGTTTTAAAACGTGCAGAGCTTTTTTTCAAAAGCACTCTTAAGGACAGCATGAAGAAAACCTTGGGTATGGCTTCTATTTGTTCTTATATTATTTACAAACATGCTTATTGGGGACAAGCGGACCCCTCTTATGAAAAACTTATAGCTCTTGCAAACGATAGATATCCTCTCATGAATATACTTCAAGTACATTTGTTCTCACGAAAATTTAATGATAATAAACAAGCGATTGACAGACCAGTATATAAAGACCCTACACGCCTAGTTCTTGATAGGAATCTTGACCCTGAAGGGATAGTTCTTGATAGGAATAGGAGTCTTATGAGAACTACTAAATTTCAAGCAGTAGGTGAAGAAAACGACAGATTTTATGGCCCGAATATGTCTCTTGAGGAGAAGTGGAAAGTAGAAGATGGAGCTTTTAGCAGCAAAAAACCATTTACCTACGCCAGACCGAACACCGGACGTTTTCCGGGTTATACATTTAACGTCGGAAAAACTATAAAGAAATTAATCACAAAAACAAAGATAAAGAAGGGGACAAGAAAAGGGAGAGGCAAAAAGCAAATTACAAGAAAATACCGTTAGCGTTTTTTGGTTCTACGTTTTTTCTTAAGAGATTTTCCTCCTTTTAACCTCTTATACCTCTTCTTGGAAGACAAAGCGCGAGTAGCTCTTTCTTTAGTTTGCATAATGTTATCAACAGTAAATAACTTAACAAAATCACTCATAGTAACCCTTTGAGTGTTTTCCTTAGATAATTCATTCAAAATTGTACCCTGTTGGTATGCAGTTATAATCATTTTATACAAAATGCTTCCCTTAGGTATTTCTACCCCTTCTATAATTATAGTTAAAGTGTTATCTTCACAATCGCTGGGAAAAAAATCTGTTGGAATAAATTCTTCCATATGTTTCAAAAATTCTTTGCTATACAGTGAGTGTTGTCTCTCGCTTGAACGTGCTAGTACACTCTCTACTGCTAAAGATTCTGGGTCTGGGTCAAAAAGTTCAACTTGTGAAAAAACAAACTGAGGCCGATTATCAAGATTATCTATTGTAGATTCATCACTTAGTCTTCCCTCTTTATCTTTATTTGATAGTTTCATTGCTGCATCAACTTGTCTAGGAGTTAGTTTCCTTCCCAATTCTTCTCGTATTTCAGCATCCTCCTCAAATTCTGGTAGTTTCCCATAGTTTGGAACAGAATGATGTGTTATTCGTTTGGTTTTATAACTTTTTACTTTTTTCCCGTTTATTATTTCTTCTAATTTTTCTCTTTTCCCATTTTCTTTCCATACTTGAGTGCTATATGGTGGCATTATTATACGTAGTGGGCTAAGTTCTGGAATATCATGTGGGAGGGTATTACTTCCTATGAAATCTAACCGGTTAACTGGATTTACTACAAATTCAGTTGATAGTGATTCTTTATCATTTCCCGCTGCTAATATTACATATGCATTAGCATTTGTGGTGTCTGGATGAAAGCCTCCCCCTCTCGAAGTCTGTCTTACAGTAACCGACGAGTCTACTTTTATCATTTTGTCACTATTCATTAATCCATCCCCAACAACGTCAAATAATCCAGCCCCAACAACGTCATATATTTTTGATATTAAAATACTTACCATAAGTTTATTTTGAGAAATAAACTTTTGTGTATTTTTTATAGAAGATACCTCTTTAAACCCTTTAAAAAAATTACACTCCTGGTCAAATTCTGGAGTAATGCATCTAGTACCCTGTCTTTCTTCGAAATTTATATATAAGACATTATCCTGCAGTAAAACAAATGTAGTGAACACATCAATTATTGCGTTGGAATATTTTCTGTACTCAGGCAAATTAAGTTGTGGATTAGCTTTTTTCAATGCATTTTCCGTCATAGCTATTATGTTTGGAGTAGCTAACGAATATGGACCGATTCCACTATGTATTTGTAAAAGTCTTTCTTCGGATGGAGGTTTTTCTGGAAGCTGTGTATTTAAAGTAACACTCCATATTGAATGTTCTGTATTTGAGATATTTGAGCACTTATGCAATATTGTTTCAATCGACTTAGCTGCCATCAATGTTTTTCCAATAGATGTATTAAAATATTCTATTGGGTTTTTCCCATAATAAAACGCTAAAACAACAATTACAAAACTTAAAAATTTTAAAATAGCATTGGAATTTCCGCCTTTCATTAATTTTGGAAAATCACCGGGACTTCTTCTTCCATCAGGAGATACAAAATCTATAAGTTTATCATAAATTTTGGGAAATTCTAAATCAATACTTTTTAAACCATGTTTAAAGTCACTTACATATTTCTTTAAATAAATACTACACGACTTCTCCTCCATATGATATAGACAGAAATAAATCTCGTGCATGAAATTGGTATTGTCTTCAATAAAACTACAACAAGGTAATCAAAATTTTTGTAAAAAATATTGTATTAGCGTATTACATATGGCAAGCAAACACTTAAAACTTAAAAACGCAAAATTATGGTTTAATGTTTCTGATATTATTATTTCTGAAACTTCTATTGTCGGCGAAGACCCTGTTGCTTCAGCTAGTTACACATTTAGTTTTCCTTTATATGCTACACCAGAACCGTGTAGTAATTCAATTGGCGTACATGAAGTTAAAGTTTTTTTACTTTATGATGCACATGCCAAGGATTCTGCGAAACCTTATTTAAGAACAGTGGACCATCTTGTCTATTTGTATAAACAGCAAATTACATTAAAGTTCAGTACGTTTTCATATGTGGCTGACACGGAAAAAACTTATCCAAGTGGGTTTAAATTCAAGACTTTAGCGGGCATCAATGACGCCAAAAACAACTACACTGGATACAGTGCAAATATAGTACTGACTCGTCCAATTGAAAGCCCCAATTGGTTATTGATTGACGTTAAAAATACAGAATCTTCTAATTGCTTTTTTTATTAAATTGTTACATAAAAACATAACATTTAATAAAATAAAATGAAATATAATTTGGAAGGGCAAATTGGGCAAGGGTCTTTCGGAAAAATATTTCTAGGGTCTCACAAAAGAACAGGAGAGAAAGTCGCAATCAAAATCGAACCTTATTCTGAAGAAATGAAAACTCTCAAATACGAAACACAAATCTATCAAGCATTGGCTGAAGTTACGGAACCGGGATTTCTCAAAGTCAAATGGTTTGGTCTTTATCAAGAGAATTATTATATGGTTTTACCATTACTCGGAAAATCTCTTAAAGAA